>Ga0265298_10000894_pt1 | contig 44398 bp, 40 predicted proteins | sample AusTroGonzalo_MG_3_FD_193486 | JGI IMG/M metagenome (GOLD analysis project Ga0265298, IMG submission 193486) | Bovine rumen microbial communities from tropical cattle in Woodstock, Queensland, Australia - Gonzalo_01 | ecosystem: Host-associated > Mammals > Digestive system > Stomach > Rumen ... | reverse complement strand
TCGTCATAGCCCTCTTCGCCATTGCCGCATTCGCGCAAAATGAAGAAAACAAAAGCTACATCCCCAACGGATACCAAGGCTTTCTGGAAGAAAGCAACTGCTGGCACTTCGACAAAGAAATGCCCGCCACCATCCAACTCTCGACCACGCACGGATTCTACTTCAACGACCACATCTATGCCGGCATAGGTGTCGGCTTGGAGTTCAATTCCGATTATGTGCTGATGCCCTTCTACACCAATGTCCGTTATGTGTTCCTCAACAAAAAAGCCGTCAGTCCCTTTGTAAGCATGCGCTTGGGCTCGTATATCTCCGACAACATGGGTGCCTACGGCGACCTTGCCTTGGGCGTTCGTTTTTCCTCAAAGAAGGATTTCGCCGTCAGCGTAATGGTGGCCGGAACGTACTACGACAACCTCCATTACAACTATTATTATAACGAATACTACGATGAACATGGCGAATGGCATTATGAGTATGCGGAAAAAAACATCAGTCCTTCCGGCATTTCCTTGAGAGTCGGTATCGAGTGGTAATGTAGGCTGAAGGGATCAAGCCAAAAGCAACACACCATATATCACCACCACCAAAAAACTATGCTTGACCTGCCGTCCCAAGAAGGGATCCAGCAGTTCGGGCGTAGTTTTTTTTATGGCAATCAAGTCCTTGAGGAACAAGGGGAAGAGCAGCCAAAACAGGTAGGAATACCATGCCGCGTGGTGCAAAACGAGGTAAATGGTGAGGCAGACGAACGCCCCACCAATGAGCAGGCAATGGTAGACGAATGCTTTTTTCAGCCCCAGCTTCACCACAAGGCTGTTCTTGCCCGAGGCGCGGTCGTTCTCCACGTCGCGCATGTTGTTGATGTTGAGCACGGCATTGGAGAGGAAACCCATCGCCGAGGCGGGAAGAAAAACGCTGAAATCGAACCAAGGAGTTGACAAATAATAGGTGCCTGCCACAGCTGCCCAACCGAAAAAAAGGAAACAGAACAAATCGCCCAAGCCTCGATAGCCGTAGGGATGCTTGCCCAAGGTGTAAAACAAGGCAGCCAAAATAGCCCCTATGCCGAGTGCAATAAAGAACGACAGCACAAACAAAAAGCGATAATGTGGCACTACAGCTACTTTGGCAATGTAATACACAAAAAGCAATAAGAAACCCGACAACAAACATAATCCGCTCACTATGACTAACGCCCACTTCATTTCCTTCTCCGTGATGGCGCCGCTCTGCATCTCACGTTGCGGACCTACACGATGGACGCCATCGACGCCTTTCTTGAAGTCGCCGTAGTCGTTGGCGAGGTTGGAGAGGACTTGAAGGAGTACTGCTGTGATAGCGGCAAAAAGGATTGGGAAAGGATAAAAAAACTCCCCGTTGGTGGCCAAGCGGGCCGCCAAAAACCCGCCTAACAGCACCCCTGAAAAAGAGAGCAGCACCGTCCTCGGACGGGCTGCTCTGATCCATGTTTTAAACGTAGCCATTACCTTCTGCGGCCTCCGCCTCTGCGGCGCGGTGAATAGTAATCGCTGTCTTCGTAACGGCTGGCACCACGACGGCCACGGTTCGATTCCCTTGAGGAATAACCGCCTCTTGAGGAACCACCGCGTGAACTGCTGCTACGCGATGAGCCGCCTCTTGAGCTGGAGCTTCTCGATGCGCCACCACTCTTCTTGGCACCGAAGCCACGTTCAGCGTTGCGCTGCTTGCGACTCGGACGGTCGTCATCATCGATGAAGACCTCTATATCGTCCAAATGGTCTTTCCAGTCAGGGTCAAGCCACTCGCGACCATCGCGTGAACGTTCCGACTTGTAGTAAGTCCTGTCGTCGTCGAAGTCCTTCTTTTTCTTCTTTGACTTCTTCTCGAAGAAATCGTCGTCATGACGATCACGCTTCTCGCGGAAGTCATCACGCTTTTCCTTGCGGTCGCCACGGAACTCTTCGCGGTCGCGGCATTCCTTACGTTCCTTCTTCTCGCCAAAGTCTTTCTTTTCGCTGCTCTTCTTGCGTTCTGGCTGGTCTTTGGCCACCTCCACCACAATGCCGCGCGGGTTGTTGTGCGGGTCGGCGAAACAGTCGAGAATCAGCGGGACGAAGCTCTCTTCGACGTCGACGTAGGAATAGTCGCCATAGAGGTCGATGCGGCCAATCGGGATGTTCTTCGAACGAGTGACATCATTGATCTTGCCGATGATCTTCTGTGGCAGGATGTGGTCGTTCTTGCCCATACCGAAATAGAGGCGCTTCATGGTCTCATCGCGATGCTCGCGTTCCTTTTTGAGCTCCTTGCGGTCTTTCTTCTCGTCTTTTTCGTTGACGTTAAGGTCGACAGCGTCCTTGTAGTATTCAAGGAAACGGTTGAAGTTGAGCGCGACCATACGGGTGATGAGTTCCTCACGGCTCATCCAGTCCAGCTTGCGGAACACGACGGGCAGGTAGTCGTCAATCTCCTCGCTGTTGATGTTGACATGCTCGATGCGGTCGATATGGTTGAAAAGCTGCTTCTCGCAGACCTCCTTACCCGTCGGGATCATGGCCTTTTCAAATGGTCTGCCCACAATCTTCTCAATCCTCTTAATCTTGCTCTTCTCGCGCAAGTTGATGAGGCTAAGGCAGATACCGCGCTTATCGGCACGACCCGTACGACCGCTGCGGTGTACGTAGGTTTCAATGTCGTCAGGCAGGTTGTAGTTGATGATGTGGGTCAGCTCCTTCACATCTATACCACGGGCTGCCACGTCGGTAGCCACCAGTAGTTGCAGGCTACGTTTGCGGAAGTGATCCATCACATTGTCGCGCATGCCTTGCGAGAGGTCGCCATGCAGTGCTGCAGCGTTGTAGCCATCCTGAATGAGGTTGTCGGCAATCTCTTGGGTCTCCAGCTTGGTACGACAGAAGATGATGCCGTAAATGGAAGGCGTGTAGTCGATGATGCGCTTCAGCACCGAGTAACGGTCCTTGGCGGCCATCATGTAGTAGATGTGGTCGACGTTGGCGGTGCCGGAGTTGCGTTCGCCCACGGCCACCTTCACGGGGTCAGTCATGTACTTGTTGAGGATAGCCTCCACCTCTTTCGGCATGGTGGCCGAGAAGAGCATGGTGTGGCGCCCTTCCTTGGGCATATATTCGAGGATGTCGTCGACCTCCTCTTGGAAGCCCATGTTGAGCATCTCGTCGGCCTCGTCGAGAATCATTGTCTTCACGTTGCTGAAGTCGACGCGGTTGCGGCGGATCATATCGCGCAGACGGCCGGGTGTGGCCACGATAATCTGCGGTTTCTTGGCTAAGTCTTTAAACTGGAGTTCGATGCTGGCACCGCCGTAGACGGGCACAATCAGGATTTCGGGAATGTACTTGGCGTAGTTGCGCAAGTCTCTGGTAATCTGCATACAAAGTTCACGTGTCGGACAGAGAATCAACGCCTGGACGTAACGTTGCTCGGCATCGATTTTATTCAACAGGGGCAAGCCAAATGCGGCAGTCTTACCCGTTCCCGTCTGTGCAAGGCCCACAAAGTCAACATCTCTCTCCAGGAGCACAGGAATCGTCTTTTCCTGGATGGGCATAGGATTCTCGAACCCCAGCTCCTTTATAGCCCTCAACAGAGCGGGATTCAATCCAAAATCGGTAAATTGTGACATGAAAATAATATTGGTGTATTTTGGGCTGCAAAAGTAGTAATAATTAGCGAATTAAGTCCTATCCGCCCTTATTTTTGCCGAAAAAAAGCGGATGGAAGCCTTTTTTGCGTACATTTGCTCCATAGAAATGAAACGGAGGTCTTTTGTAATCATATTGTTTTTGCTCATTGTGGCGACCTCGGTGTTCTTCACCGTGAGACGCTGCCACCATGAAGTGCCCGTTATCAATGTCGACAGCCTCTTTGTCAACTTGAACAACGAGATTGCGGCTCAGCGCGCCAAGCAGGCCGACAAGTTGTTCACTGAATTGAACCAGGCAGGCATGAACGGCGTGGTGCTTTATGCCGAGCAAGGACAGGTGGTATATGAGAAGGCCTTCGGCTGGCGTGACTTGAGCAAGCGCCAAAAGGACTCCTTACGCGTCAATGATGTCTTCCAACTCTCGTCCGACTCGAAGATGTTCACAGCCGAAGCCATCATGCTCTTGAAGGCCGAGGGCAAACTCGACTATGAGGACGATGTGCGCAAATACATCCCCGAGCTGCCTTACGAAGGCATCACCATCAGGATGCTGCTCACCCACCGTTCGGGCTTGCCGCGTTACGACTCCATGGCCGACGAGCATTGGCCCGACCGCAAGAAACCTTTCTCCAACGAGGCCCTGATTAAAATGCTGGCCGAGAAAAAGCCCGAGGTATATGGAACGCCTGATGCCGGTTATTTCTACAATAACATCAACTACGCTCTGTTAGCCTCGGTAGTGGAACGGGCCAGCGGTCAGCAATTCGAAGACTTCATGCGCGAGCGCATCTTCGAGCCTTTGGGCATGACGCATAGCTTCATCTATTCGATGCGCGGCGAAACAGAGGTTCCGATGTATCTGCCCGTCGAAGCACAAGGGCACGACCTCCGCAAAAAAGGACCCGTGAAGACTCCCAACAATTACCTTAACGGCGTGATGGGCGACAAAATCATGTTTTCTAATGTGGAAGACTTATGGATCTTCAACCAAGCTTTGGACAAACACGTGTTGTTGCCCGACAGCCTGCAAGCCGAGGCCTTCCAGCCCGGCTCACCCGCATGGAAAAACAATGAGAATTACGGCTTTGGCTGGCGAATGAACAAGGAACATCCCTATGTGTTTTACCATTACGGCTGGTGGAAGGGCTACCGCAGTGCCGTCATCCGCGACACGAACAAAAACCGTTTCCTCGCTGTGCTGACCAACACCACCTTCAACTTCCCGCCCGATCCGCTTTGGGAGTTCCTTTGCGACACTACGGTGCAGCTGCCTGAGGCGGTGGCGTTGCCGGAATAAAGAAAAAGCGAGGAAAACCGCAATGGATTCCCTCGCATTTGATTTGGTATTAAGTTAGTTTGTTCTATGCCCAACACCTACATCCATAGTCATTTGAAAGTAACCATCGCTGATATATAATGTATCAGGATTCTCAGAGTCTTTAACTCCAACAAAACTAAATTCTCCAGCAAGTAACCGTTCTTCCTCTTGGGTTATTCTTAAATGTGCATCAATGCAACGAAGAACAACACTTTTTTCCCAAAGTAGGCATTCTTCCATATCCATAAGACCGAATTCATGTTTTGTCATTGTACTATCAACAGCTCTCATGATAAAACCGATTTCTCCCAAACCAGATATCTGGTATGTTTGGCGAATGTCATTTCCATCACTATCTTTAAGGATGCTTTTTATTGCCAAGGAATGCATTTGGAAGTTGATATCTTTCCCATTTAGTTTAGCATTCATTGTAAACACATCGGTTTCTTTTTTCTTGCATGATGATACACTAAATAGTATTACAAAAAGAAACACTAATATTCGAAACGTTGTCTTCATAACAGGTATGATTAAATGGTTTCTAAGAAGTATTATTGGTACTGCTTGCTATACATTGTTATTGAACAAATTCCCATAGAAAGTCTCTCGAATCATATGTAGTGCCTTTATTATGCCACCACAAGACCATTCCATTTCCTACATCCCCCGTGGTACTTGATTTGAATTCTGCTGTAACGCCCGCTTTAATTGTTCCATAGTCGTTCTTATCTTCATAGCTTGTGGAAACAGTGTATTTATGTTCGAATTGGCTATCTTCTTCTTTCCAGTCAAATGTCAATACTGTTCCATAAGAACTTGCGTTCCATCCATTTGGAGAAGGAAAGATTGACACTTCATGATCCCACCATGTTTCATTTATATCAGCTCGTCTATTGGGCTCCAAAACTCCTGATGTGTAATAAGGAGTAGAAGAACTTCCCACATAAACCCTAAGTCTCAATTCTGGAGCACCCCTAATCCAACTCTCTACCTCTCTAAGCGCACTGCTTGTATTGAACTTCATTCTACGTATTTTTAATAATTCCCCATCACTTCTGTCAGATACGGTAGTTGCAATGTTTTCTGAAGAATAAGCAGACATACCATCGCTATTCTTAGCTCTCACTTTATAAGAAGCCTTCTTTCCGCTTCTCATGTTTTGATCTATGTAATAATTGTGGTTTGATGTTGTAGTAGCAATTAGAGAGAAATTGTTCTCGTCGCTATATCTTCTATATACAAGGTACTGGTTTTCATTTGGTAAATCAGTCCAAGATAGTTCTAAACAGCGAGCGGGACCATGTACTAAACTCAATCCACTTGGAGTATTGGGGGCAGATTTTGAATTGCTTAAAACAAAATAATCATAATGTTCCTGCTCGGGAAATCTTTTGTTACCATCCTCATCTATCCTTTCAGATATACTGACCACAATAACAGGTTCCTCCGGATCTTCGTCCAAACTGAAAGTGTATGCATTGCCATAGCAATCATATCCTGTAATAAAACTGTTTTTATTATCATCAAAAGAGATAGGGACAGGAACAACTTTTGGAATAAAACTTTCTGTATCCCAGTCGTCACACTTTATTGGGACAGAGATTTGAAGATTTGGAATGGCAGTATTAATATTATACAAAAACTGTATGCCATCTTTAATCCCTTGTTTTTCAAGGTTTTTAGCAAGTAAGGTTTGAAATGATTGTTTCTCGCTTTCAACGGTTTTGTTTTGAAGCGTATTAGCGAGAATATCATAATCTCCATCGAACTTTTTTAGAGCTTCAGTTTTTACAATATTTCTACATTCAACATTTTCTAATACAGATGCTAAACTGATTGCATATTGAACAATAGAAGTATCAGAAGAGACTGACTTTGTTAAGGTGGCTTGATAATTGTTGACCGTTTCTTTTTGTTCTTTCTTGCATCCAGCATGCACGACAGCTACAGTAGCCAATGCAATAGCTGCCAAAAACATGAGTTTATTTTTCATATTTGTTCGTATTTATAATTTGTCGCCTACTCTGTTGTTTCAAACGGCTTTTTGGCAACCTCCGTTCCCGTCTTTTGCTGAAGAAGGCCAAGACGAGGCAGACCTTATTTCCTCCGAGGTTCTATAGGCAAATCCGATATTTATATCTAAACAATTGGAAAGCATAAAAACATCAAATAAAGTTTATTTATTTTTCTGGAAATCGCCATCGGCATAGCCGTTGGCGTTGTTGAGTTCAACAGTGTAGGAGCCGTTCGCCGCAGAGGTGAATGGAATGATGACCACTTGCTGCACGTCGGTGTTTACCACGGTGTTGTAAACAATGCCACCCATACCATTGTAGATGGAGATGTTCACGTTGCCGAAGCTTTGGTTGAAGGCGATGTAAACAGCATCGTCACTGGCACCTGCTACGATGGCGTTGGGGCCAATGTTGTACAACAAATCACCTAACAAGTTGATTTTCTCGTACCCTGGAGGTGGCTCTTCAATATCACTTTTTTGACTAGGTGTTGATAAAGATACGGTGTTCAAAGCATGAACTTCCCATGTACAGAGACTTAAAGCAAATAGGCTCACAAGGAATAATAATCTGTTCTTCATAGTTGAGTAATTTGTTTTGTTGTTTGACATTTTTAGATTTTGTGAATTCACGAGACGAAAATAGAATAACAGATACGGATTCCGAACCTTGTTCCGAATATTAAATTTAAAAAAATATACAGATTATTGATAATGAAAGGAATAAACATGTCCTATTCAAAACCCCATTCCGAACTTTTGAATGCTTTTCGGAAAAGAAATGAAGAATAAAGATGCCAAAAACTACTTAATTCTAGGCCAATTCTTGCCTTCAGATGCCGATTGTATCTTTTTTCTGCTGCGGTTCCTGATCTTGTCCACCATGTCGGTGGTCTTGTGGAACAGCAAGGCCTCGTCTTGCCTTGAAATGTTGAAATAGGACAAGATGACATCCAACTGCTCGTTCTTGTCCAGCCCCAAATTCTCTTGTCTGACAATTTCCCGTAGCTGGGGATAGAGGCAATCCACGGTTTCCATCATTGCATCCAAGTGTGCTTGTTTACCGAAAACCGACTTTTCCAGTTTTCTCAACAATTCTTCATCTCCTTGGTTTTCCAAAAACAAGTGCAGGCGAAGCATGACAGACTCCTCTTTCTTTAGCGCAAGGGAAAGTTTTTCGCCGTATTCGGAAGCAGCTTGCTCATACCTCTGTTTTTCTTTGAGCAAATCCTCGTAAGCTTGTTCGCTTTCCTTGTGTTTCTGTGCCAGATAGATTTGGTTTTGCTTTTGCTCCTCACTTCTTTGCGCCAATTCCTTGTTCTGTTGCATGAAATGGAACAAGTTGGCTTTTGTTTCTGCTTCTTGTTTTCGCGTTTTTGCCAGTCGAATCTGTGAAATCGCCAATGCTGTCAAACCAATGATGGCAAAGATGCCAATAATGGTAATGAGACGTTGCTTATGTATTAGTTTTTGGTTCATAATATTTTGCAGATTCTCATAATCATATTGCTGCTGAATCCTGTATATGGTCTGCTCTTGCCGCTGAATCATTATGTCATACAATAACCTTTCATGCTTTTCACGGTATTGCAAAGCCAAAGAATCATCATTTAGGCTTTCGGCATATTGTGATAATAGTTCGTATATTGATGCGTTTGTTTCCTTTTTTACGTTGACGGTTGGCAACATTGCCTCCATTTGTTGTAAGTACTTTGCAACTGAATCCATTTCTTTCATCTTGAAATACACCTTGCCTATATTTAAGAATAACACTATCTTTTCAGTATCGTTAAGGCATGGATCATCCATCATTTGCTGTAGGGTTTTAATGGCTTGGTCGTTTTTTCCTTGTATGCGGTAAAGAACAGAATAATTGTTATAAACTTTATGTTTTATTCTGTCAGAGTTCCCTTTTTCAGCATATAAAAAACTTTGTTGGAGGCAAAGCTCTGCGTTATCATTTTGTTTCATCAAAATATAGGCTACAGCTTTACTGTTTTCAATAATGGCGCGGCTGGTATAATGGTTTCTTATAAAACTATCGGAAGACAAAAATGAATTTAAGGCTTCTTGTTCCATTCCATTGTCAAGAAACATCTTCCCCATCCAATACTCCGCCTGTGCCACAGTGAGACTGTCAACGGCAAGCTTTCCATATTGCTCCGCCTCTTTAAACGAACGCATGGCAGTTTCCTTTTCGTTGTAGTGCTGCTGCACGAAGCCGCTGTAGAGGGCGGCGTGGGCGGCCTTGGCGTATTGCTTCTTGCGGGCGTAATAGGCGGCGGCGCGCTCCAGTTCGGGGCTGGTGGAGAGGGTGGCGTGGTCGTCAAAGAAATCGTCGTCCATGATGGGCGAAAGGGTGTTGGTAGAGACGGTGCATGCACCGTCTCCCAATGTGTCTAGTGTGTTGTTTTTTGAGACGGTGCGTGCACCGTCTCTACAACCAAACAGGGCTTCAGCCTGCAACAGGGCCATGTCCATGCGCTCCCGCTCACTGAAATTTGCAGGCATGCGCAACACGCTGTCAATCAAAAGAACGGTGCTGTCGGGCTGGGTGTCGGCCAACTGCTCGGCACGCTTCACCATGCGCCGTGCCTCACGCGTAGGAGTGTGACACCCCGTCAAGGCCAGCAAAACCAGAATTCCTATCCAAACGAAACGTTTCATGCGTGCAAAGGTATAAAAAATAAAAAAGACGCAAAAAACCCTTTCGAGATTCTTTGCGTCCGCCTTTCCGGCAATCTTGCCTGTTGCTTTACTTCACCACCAACTTGAATCCCACGCCGTGTACATTCACGATGTCGACGTCGGGATCATCCTTGAAGTATTTACGCAACTTGGTGATATAAACGTCCATCGAGCGGGCGTTGGTGCGGTTTTCCTCTTCCCAGATGGTCTGCAATACTTGGCGGCGTTCCAAAGTCTCGCCCATGCGCTCGCAAAGCATGTACAGCAGCTCCATCTCCTTGGAAGTCAGCTTAATCTGTCCACCCTTGGCATCGGTCAAGGTGAGATGCGGCACATTGAAGGTGAAACTGCCAATGCGGAACTCGCAGCTCTCGGTCTTGCCCGGCGTGTAGGTCAGCCAGCGCTCCCAAACCTTAACGCGAGCCAACAGCTCGTCCATGCTGAAGGGTTTGGTGATATAGTCATCGGCACCCAAGGCAAAGCCTTCTAGCACATCGTCCTGCTCCTTTCTGGCGGTCAAGACGATGACAGGCATCGTGGGCAACATGGCCTTAATCTGTTTAAGTAAGGTGAAGCCATCCATCACAGGCATCATCACATCAGTAATGCACAGGTCATACTGGACATCGCGCAGGCTGTTCCATGCTTCTTCGCCGTTTTGGCATAAGGTGGTGGGGTATCCCTGCGCATCAAGGAAAGCCTTGACAATCATACCTAATCCACGATCGTCTTCAGCCAATAAAATCTTTAAACGTGACATATAGAATTAACTAAAAAACAAATTAAAATAACTGCTCAAAATAATAACGGGCTTGAACCCGTAATTGTTGCGCAAAAGTAGTGTTTTTTTTAATATAATCTTCACATTCTTACAGATTTTGTCTTATCTTCGCAGCATCTTAACACTCAGAAATTATGAAAATTGACCTTAGCCATGTCCAACCTTTTTTGGACGAAAATCTAAAAAACAATTTAGAATCAAGAGTTTCAGAAGTTTATGAAACCATCTTCAATAAAACCGGTGCCGGCAACGACTTCCTCGGCTGGGTGAACCTACCTTCCGAAATCGACGAAAGTCTTTTAGCCGACATTGAAAAAACCGCTGCCGACCTGCGCAAGAAGTCGGAAATCTTTGTCGTTATCGGCATCGGCGGCTCCTATCTTGGTGCCCGCGCCGTCATCGAAGCCTTGCAGAACCATTTCGCGCCGCTCACTGGCGAGAAGCCGCTGATTGTCTACGCCGGCCATAACATGAGCGAGGACTACCTCCACGACCTGATGGCCATTCTCGACAAGAAGGACTATTCCTTGGCGGTCATCTCCAAGTCGGGCACAACGACCGAGCCTGCCATCGCCTTCCGCATCCTGAAGCAACATATCATCAGCAAATACGGCGAAGAGGAAGCCGCCTCGCGCATCATCGCCATCACCGACAAGGCTCGTGGCGCTTTGAAACAGCTGGCCAACGTGAAGGGCTACAAGACCTATATCGTCCCCGACGACGTGGGCGGTCGCTTCTCGGTGCTGACTCCTGTAGGCTTGCTGCCTATCGCCATGGCAGGTATCGACATCCGTGCCTTGGTGAAGGGTGCCATCGAGATGGAAATACTCTGCAAGGCCCAACCCACGGTTGACAATCCCGTCACGCAGTATGCTGTTGCCCGTCAGGTGCTGTATGGCATGGGCAAGACCAACGAAATCATGGTCAACTACGAGCCGCGCCTGGTTTACTTCAGCGAATGGTGGAAGCAACTTTACGGCGAGAGCCACGGCAAGCAGCACAAGGGCATATTCCCCGCCTCGGTCACCTTCAGCACCGACCTCCACTCGATGGGACAATACATCCAGGACGGCCTGCGCAACCTCTTTGAGACGGTGATTTCGGTCGAAAACTCGAACCACGAGCTGCGCATCCCGATGGAAAACGAAGACCTCGACCAGCTCAACTACATCGCTGGCAAGCGCATCAGCGAGGTGAACCACAAGGCCGAATTGGGCACCGTGCTCGCCCACGAGGACGGCGGCGTGCCGAACCTGCGCATCGTCATCCCCGAGGTCTCCGAAAAGGTGCTCGGCGAATTGATCTATTTCTTCGAGATGGCCTGCGCCGTCAGCGGCTACATGCTCGACGTGAACCCCTTCGACCAGCCCGGCGTAGAGGCTTACAAGAAGAACATGTTCGCACTCTTGGGTAAGAAGGGCTTTGAGGAGCAGACAGCGGCGCTGAATAAACGCTTATCTTGAATGCTGAATGCTGAATTAGGAATGCTGAATGATTAAAAATATCACGAGATGGAAGATAATGTTATAAAAAGAAAAAGCAGGAATTTTGCCATAGATATCATCAGAGCATACCAATGGTTGTGTGAAGAGAAGCATGAATATGTTATGTCTAAACAGGTTTTACGTGCGGGAACTAGCATTGGAGCGAATGTTGCGGAAGGAGTTAGGGCACAAACGAAACCTGATTTCTATGCCAAAATGAGCATTGCTTTGAAAGAAGCAAGTGAAACCAGCTATTGGCTTGACATTATCCATGCTACAGATTACCTTCCTGACGAAATGTTTAATGACTTGAACGATAAATGTGAAGAGCTATTAAGCATCCTGACAGCTATAACAAAAAACCAGAATAAATAATCGATTTCCTTCATTCAGCATTCAGCATTCCACATTCAGAATTATTTAATATCTTTGCAGCCTCAAAAACAAGTAGAAACATCTGAAATGGACGTACCTAAAGACGACGTAAACTCACAGTTTACATTCACCTACGACGACATCAAAGGCACCGTGCACGTGGTTGACCACCTCACGGGCGAAGAATACGACCTCTTGAAGGAAGACACCGGCTGGTTTGATGCCGAGTTTAAATTTGATGTTTAAAAATTGTTGGAACGCAATTGCGTTCCAACAATTTTCATTTCTTGCGTTTCCAGATTTGGGAGCGGCCTAATAGTCCTGCCTTGTCCAATGAGCCGCGCACGCTGAGTTCGTCAGTTTTGGCTTTGTAACTCACCTTGCCGTTATAGGTCTTTGTGCTTTCGGGGTCATAGATTTTGCCCTTCAGGTGGTCACCGTCGGTCTTCATCTCCTTAAAGAGATGTGTGCCGACCACGCCTTCGAATTCTTTGGCGTATGGGGCCTTCATCACCTGGTATTTGCCGTTGGCATCTTTCTCATACAGCGTGATAATCACCGCTTCAAATTTGCCTTTTTCTTCGTAAATCTTAACCGTGGAGCGCAAGTCGCCCGTCTTGTCATCGTAGGTATTCCACAGTCCGATCATCTTGCTGACTTGAGCTTGTCCGAGCATGGCGGTGGCCATAAAAAGGACTAAGAAAAGGAGTTTTTTCATCATAGTGTGTTAGTTTTTGCGGTGGCAAAAATACAAAAAACGTGCTAGATGGGAAAATACCTTACTCCGTGCCAAAGAGGAAGCGGCGGAACAAGGTCTCGGCTGCCTCATCGCCAATCATACCTCGGACAGCATTGATGGCGGGACCGCCGTTGCTGATGAGTCCCTCGACGTAGGTGCGATTCCGCTCGGTCTTGACGGCACGGTCCACTTCGCGAGCGGTGGCAAAGAGGTCAAGATAAGCGGTCGTCATGGCCGTGGCCAACTGCGCCAACCTCTCTTCTTTCCCTTCCTTGAACGTGCTGGGAGAAAGCCTGAGGCTGTCGTACCAAGCAGGTTTCGGCTGCTTGTCCTTCAAGTCTTTGTACGAATCCTTCACCGCATCCATGGATGACAGATCAACGGGTTCCACCTGGGTGTCGTACACCTCAAGCAGTAAACTCCTTTTGCCGAAAGCGATGAGTTTATCGTAGGAATAAATGGGAAGGTCCTTGGTGTAAGGTGTGCAGATGAGGGTCTCCATTTTCATCAGGCCGAGGAAAGCCCTCATGCTGAGATAGGACACACACGCACAATCATCCCAATCGTAGGACTGTAACTGGTATTTCATCCCCTTGCCGGAGAAGGTTTGCCAAGGACTTACATCCTTTGCGACAAGTTTGCCCCTCTGGGCAAAAAGATCAACCACGGAGCCATTCATGACGTGCTACAGAATAAATGGGTAATAATGGAATAAGTATAGGTGTTTTCTTGACGTAGGCCTGATATTCGGGATCGTTTCCGTAATTGGCGTTCTGGCGAAGCTCCAACCGACGGGCACCGCTGAACATGATATACACGATGCAGACATAACCGAGCGCGCAGATGAGCCATTGCCACCATGTGCAACTGGCACCGATGCAGACCAGCAGGCAGCCCGTCCACATGATTACTTCGCCAAAGTAATTGGGGCAACGGACAATACGGTAAAGACCCGTGCTCACGAAGCGATGGGGATTCACTTTCTTTGCAGCGGATTTCTGTGCATCGGCCACCGACTCCACGATGATGCCTAAAATCATAATGCCGGCACCAATCCAAGCCCAAAGGTCGTTCACGGGCAGCCCCGAGGCTGTGTTGTCGAGCCTTGCAGTAACTGGACAAACCTCCGCCATGTAAAGGAAAGCGCAGGCAAGCCAGATGATGAGCGTGACAAAAAAAGGATAGTTACTGTCTTGAGTGCTTTCCGAGAGCACCTTGCGGTACGATGCACTCTTCAGCTCCCTCAGCAAGAGATAGCCTCCCAGCCTGCAACCGTAAAGGAAGAGGATGGCGCACAACAAAATGGTGGGTGCGGTAAGAATGTTCCAATACTTAACGGCAATCGCCACGGCGCATCCGGCAATACTGAAACCATAGCCGATGCTGATGAAATAGATGAACTTCTTCCAGCCAACGGAAGAAATCACCAAAGCAACAAGAAACAGAATCCAATAGATACTCATGGTTTGGGTCGGGGTTTGTAGTGTGCAAAGGTAGGAATTTAAAAGGGATATTCGCTTCGATAAATGCTCTTTTTTCGGAATTATTCGCTCAGAAGCCACCCATAACCCTCCCAATAAACCGCACAAACCCCTCAATATTCCCCTCCACACTGGCCTGCTCCAGTGCAGCCATATACTCCTGTCGGCGCTCCATGGGAATCACTACCCAAGGGTAGCCTGCCGTCACCAGTTGGCTGTTCATCACGAAGCGCGCTGTAGAGCACTACCTATCATACTCCATCTCCCTCATAAATTCATCAGCCACATAAAGGTCTCCATATAGGTAAAGGCCAGTGGATTTGTCATGAAGGTCGGCGCAGGTCTGGCTTTCGTAGAACAGTTGCAGAGCTTTTACTGGTTCAATATTGAGTCGTTTGGACAACTCCATTGCTATGGCACCAATGCGGTTGCTCATAATAATCTCCTGTATGACAGGCGACTTAACGGGGTCTTCAGATTGCTTCTGTTCCATCGAAAATCAAGTATTTGTCGGTTATTTCCTGTGAGAGTAAGCACATTTGGTTGTTAGGCTGGTGCTCAGACAGGCGTAGCAGGGCGGTGTCCTCGTCCATCAAACCTGCCATAAAGAGATTAACAGTGTCAACAACGCGGTCGTTGGCCACGCCACCTTCAATGTAATCGTAATTGTCGGCCACAGGCTCACCACGACGGCTGGCCACAATAAACAGCAACCAGTCCCTGTCGTATGCAGTGAAGACCTTGCAGCGAGCTTCACTCAATATGGCATCACGATTTAAGCGGTATTTGTTTAGGATGGGTGGTTCATTCCTTCTATCGGCCACTTGAGTAGCCCACTCAACGGCCTGCTCACGCAGATCAGTAATATAAAAGCCCTGACCGAAGTCCAAATTGCGACGGCCGAATTTACAAATGGGAAACTCCACCTTTTCCGTTCCCCCATGATAGACGATGATTTCGCTCATTTTCTGTTCTCCCAATTGTTTAGACATTCTACCAAAACCCCTGCAAGATTATCTCGGCTCTCACTATGAAGCGTTTCGTAGTGAGGCAGTATAAACCGTTCTATCAGCCCCACGCGTTTCATCCGCTGGTAAACTTCTTTGTAGGAAGTGTTTAGCAGCCGGGCTGTGGTCTCAACACAAGTAGCCACAAAAGTCATGATTACCTGAGTCCTTGATATTTCAACAATATTCTTCATAATGCAGCAATTAAGAAAAACATTTCTCACGGCAAAAATACAAATCTTTCCGTATCTAGCAAATTACCCTCTGTAACAATTAAAATTTCTTCTCATGATTTTACTTTTTTATCTTTGCAGGGTAATGTATTTGTAACGAGAGAATCATGACCGACGACAACGTCTTCATCCAAGCCATTCGCAAGCGGCCCGAACATGGGTTTAGGCTGCTTTTGCAGCGCTACCAACAGCCTGTCTATTGGCATATCCGCAGGTTGGTGGTGGCCCACGATGACGCTCAGGATGCGATGCAAGAGACCTTCGTGAGAGTCTTTCGCTCGTTCGATCAATACGACGAGAACCAACCGCTTGCCGCTTGGATTTTCCGCATCGCCACCAACGAGGCCTTGCGGATCTTGGGTAAGCGCAAAGGCGAGGCGCAACTCTTGTTGGACGAGGCCTCCGACGACCTCTTCAACTTGAAGGCCGACGATTATGTCGACTATAGCGATGCCGAAGCGGTGAAGCTGCAAAAAGCCATCCTCGCCTTGCCTGCCAAGCAGCAGGTTGCCTTCAACCTGCGCTATTACGACGAGATGTCGTACGAAGACATCGCCCTCGTCACGGGGTCGACGGCGGCCAACGTGAAGGCCAACTATCACAATGCCAAAGAAAAGATTGTAAACTACTTGAAAACAAACGATTAGCTATGGAAAACGAATTTGAGAAAATGGGAAAGAAGATGCCTTACACTGTTCCAGAAGGCTTTTTCGAGGAGATGGAAGAGCGCCTGATGCAAGAGGTGGAGACGAAAAAGAGAAATCTGAAGACGCGTAACGTAGCGCTTTGGACGGGTTTAGCCGTGGCTGCTTCGTTGGCTCTATTGCTCGTGTTGCGTCAAGGGCTTTCAAAGGGCGACGATGGCTCGTTTGAGCAGGTGGAAATGGCCTTCAACCAACTCAGCGACAGCGACCAAGAACTGATGTTGGAGTATTTTGATGAAATCGATTATTTAGACAACTAATAAAAAGGGAAAAGCAATGAAAAACTTACTGAAAATCAATTTAATGTCGCTGCTGGTGCTTGTGTTTTGCACCACAGGATTCGCCCAAGACAAGCAAGACAAACATCAACGCATGAGCCGCGAGCAGCTGGCCGAGAAGCAAGCCAAGCACATCGCACAAGAACTCGCCTTCGACGAAACGACCACACAACAATTCGTGGAGACTTTCTGCGCCTACCAGCAAGAGGTGTGGGCATTAGGTCCAAGGCAGAAAGCCGAACCCACCAACGACGAGGAGGCCGAGCAGGCCATCAAGGAGCGCTTCGAGCGTAGCCAACAAATCCTCGATTTGCGCGAGAAATACTATGGAGAGTATAGTAAGTTCTTGACGCAGAGCCAAATCCAGCAGGTCTATAAACTGGAGCGCAAGATGGGGGACCACTTGAAGCAGCACAGAGGCCACGGCAAACCGCATGGTCCACGCCAACCTCATCGTCCACATTTTGAACCGGAAGACTGATGAGGGCCAAATATCTATGGCTTGTGCTGGCGGCCTTGGCTGTGGTCGCTTGTACTAAACCAGAGCCGTTGGAACCTCAAGAGCCACATGAGCCTCAAGTCGAAGAACCTGACAGCACTTTGTTCATAGTTCCTGCCGAACAGTTGATTGACCGCGTGGAAGACTATGCCATCGAAAATGTCACGGGAGGTTTGCATCTTAATTTTGCCATGACAGGCGTCACTCATGTGGAATTGGAGAGCGTTGACGCATACGCGCTTGCAGGGACATTCATGGATCCTCACGACAAACAGCCCATCATCACCTTCAGCGCACCCGAGGGCGGCACGTTTGAATCAGGAAAGGATTATTATATCGTCACTTACCCTTGCGATGTGTATGGTGGCTACCGTCTCTCCATTTTCAAGGACGGACAGGTTGCTCACTATTTTGGCGTTCATCAAGTTATCAAGGCGGGTGAATACATCACTCCGAATGATTTGGAAGAAGACGAACTGGAGTTTGCCGACCCCGACGCGCCTTTTGTCGAGGACGAGCCGCCAGGGCTTAACCATGCCACGTTAGTTGCACTGCAGCGGTATTTGAACAATCCAACCGAAAAAAACAAACTTCTTCTGATGGAACAGATGGGAATTAGATACGACAAGGTGGTAGCCAGGAAAAAAGCCAAACTTCGCCAATTAGAGCGTGAGGGGGTTCATCAGTGGCTGATTGATGAGATGCAGGCGATTGTGGACGAGATGGTTGAAAATCGTGAAATACGTCTTGAGCAGCAATTTCGTAGGCTCACTGACAGGCGCGAAGACGATGACCCCAATGACGAATGGCTGGTGCTCAGAGGTGTTCCCACCGACAATGCCTACATCGCCTATGCTCCTATGACCAATGAGGAATATGCGGCTTTTGACCCAAGTTTCACATACCCATCAGGGCACGAAAGATACCCTATTGTGAACATCACCTATTTCGAGGCGATGGCCTATTGTGAGTGGTTAGGCTCTAACGATGCCGTCCATGCTTTCCGAGTGACCACCGAAGACGATTGGATTATGGCGGCAGGTCACATGCCTAAAGATGTTGCCATGAACAGCGGCAATATTCATGATGGCCTGACTCCTGTTGATTATTACGCGCAAACGATAGGCGCCTGTGGCGGCATCGATTTCTGGGGCAACAGTTGGGAGTGGACTTCAACGCAAAATGCCTTTGGCCAGTACATCATTAAAGGTGGTGCATGGGACTCTACTCGTGACCAGTGCCGCACCGAATATTCCGACGATGTTCGCGACGGCAATATGGCCTATCATAATGTCGGCTTTCGTGTCGTGAGAATCGACAGATGACCCCCATTGCTAATAGGTTATTCTTTTACCAATGATTTATAAGTCACCAAGTTAATGCGATACTCCACCCTGCTATCGGTAAGCTCATCACGGCTCTGCTTGAGCAGAGTCTGGGCTTCGAGCACATCCGACAATGCCACCAGTCCCGCCTCGTAATAATCCTCTGTGATCTTTAGGTTGGCTTCGGCGTCGCGGAGGGCAGTCTGCGCCATGGTGATGCGCAGCCAACTCTGCTCGAGGTTGAACCAGGCTTGGTTGGTCTGCATCTCCATCTTCTCGGTGAGGTCGCGGCGCGTGTTCTCGGCCATCTCGGCATCGAGGTCGTGCTTTTTTAGCTTATACGAGGTCTTGTGCCAGTCTGTGATGGGTATCTGCAGCATGGCGAAGACCATCGCATTGGGCTTCGAGTGCTCAAAGATGGTGTGATAGCTTGCGCTGCCGCCTACCAGCAAGGAAGGCAAGGCCTCGCCTAGGGTCATCTTCTTTTTCAGGTCTTCGGCCCGCAGCGAGAGGTCGAGGAGGTGGCTCTCGTTGCGCGAGGCGACGGCTTCGTTGGCTACATGGTAGTAGGCCGCAGGCTCGGTCTCCAAGCCTAAGGTGTCGGTGAGTGTCATCGTCTGCCAGTCGGCACCGATGTATTGCGCCAAGGCCATCTTGAACAAGGTAATGCCGTCAGTAACCTTTTTGCGGTTGAGTTGACTCTCGTTTTGCTTCACCTTCAGCTTGAACTGGTCGGTAGGCATGGCCAAGCCTGCTTCGATGGCACCTGACAAGTCCTTGTCGAGCGTATCCAAAAGTCGGTCGAGCTGATCCAAAGTGGCCAGTTTTTCTTGTAAGGCTACGATTTGCCAATAGAGCGTCTCTGTTTGCAAACACACCTCGTCTTCCTTCACTTTTGCCTGGGTCTCGGCGGCATCAATGCCCAACTTGGCCAATTTGTTGCCGTTGCGGATACGACCACCTGCATAAATGGGTTCGGTCGCCATCGCGTTGAGCATCACACCGTTCTGCACAAAGGAATACTCTTTGTCCAGACCCATATTGGCACCGTATTCGGCATAAAGGGTATAAAGAAGTTGTCGCAGTTGGGCATTGTCGATGTCCTCAATGCCGAAGGAAATCATCGGGTTCAGAGCATCGAAAGCCAAGGCTTGTGCCGACACGGTGGGAAAGTATTCTGCTCTGGCTTCGTTTTTCGTTGCCCTTGCCTTGTCAATTTCCAACTGACTGTTTTTCAGCTCTATGTTGTTCTCCAAGGCCAGATCAATGCAGTCCTGTACGGTGAGGCGTTGGGGGCTTGGTTGCTGCGCCAATAGTGGAAACAACAAAAACAGGGAACTTATTAAAGCTATGGTTTTTTTCATGACATTGTTTTTTATCACAAAACTCGCAAAACCCACAAAACAATAATTAGACGTGTGCGGCATACCCAACCAGGTTGCCGCGGGAAAGCGCCGGTTGGCCGCTTTCCTCTCTTCTATCTTGAAGTTTTGATAGTTTTGTAGGTTTTGTGACATATCATTTACTCCTTCTAAAGATTTGCCAATACATCACGGGCATGACAGCCAAAATGATGACCATCGACAACACCACACCAAAGCAGATGACCACACCCATAGGCATCCAAAGTGGGTTGCGTGAGATGATCATGGGTAGCACACCCAATGCAGTGGTCGCCGAGGTGAGGAAGATGGGCCTCATGCGGCGGCTGCCAGCCTTCATGGCGGCTTCCTTGGTGGGCAAGCCCTCGTCGGTGCGGAGCGTCTCGGCGTATTCGTACATAACGATGCCGTTTCGCATGATGATACCTATCAGGCTAACGATTCCCAACAAGGAGGTCATGCCGAAGTCAAGACCGAAGAGCCACTCGCCGAAGAACGCACCAAACATGCACAAGGCGCTGGAACCCAAGGTGAGTATGGCCAAGTTCAGTTTCTTGAAATAGGCCACAAGGAACACCAACAGCACCAAGATGGCAGCAATCAAGCTCTTCAGCAGCTGCGGGATGACGGCAGTGTTGAGCGACGACAGTCCACCGTATTCAATGCTGACGCCCTCGGGCAGGTTGGGCGTGATTTCCGTGTTGATGTACTGCTGTATCTTCTTCATACTCACCGTCTGCGGTCGCCAGAACTTCATATCGGCGGCCACAGTAATGGCGTTCTTGCCGTTGCGATGCACCAGCTGCGCAGGATGCCACTCAGGACTGATGTCGGCCACCTGACGGAGCGGTACGTTGGTACCCGGCACCATCGTGGGTATCAGCTGGTTTTGGACAGATTCGTAATCGTTGGGGTCGTAGTTCTGCTGAGAGTACAACCTCACGGGAATGCCTCGGCTGTCTTCCCAGACGGTGGTCAAAGGCTGGCCGTTAAGGCTGCTGGCCAAGTCCAAGGAGAGGAAGCCTTTGGTGAGACCCAAGCGGGCGCATTCCTCAGGTTTCATGGTCACCTTCACCGCTGGCAGCTTTTCGTCGTAATCGGTGTGCACCCAACGCAACTCATAATCCAAGGTGAGCATGTAATCCTTGATTTGTTGTGCCACGGGAGCGGTCTTGGTATAGTCATCGCCATAGACGTAGACCTCGACGGGTGTCGCCACGGCTTGGTAGTCAAGCTGACGGAAACGCACGTATGCTTCCGGGAAGTAATAGGCATATTTGTCATCCCACTCTTTCAGCAGGGCCTCGGTGGTCTGTTTCGAGGTGGTGTTGACGATGAGTTGCGACAGGTTGGAAGCGGGGATGCTGGGAGAATAGGTCACATGGAAACGCGGTGCACTCTCGCCGATGAAAGCCGTCACAGAAGTGACGCGCTTGTCGGCCAGCATCATGTGCTGCAATGAGTCGCTGACACGAGTGGTGGCTTCGAGGCTGCTGCCTTCAGGCAGGCGAATCTCGACGGCGAAGCAGTCGCGCTCCGCCATAGGCATCATCTGCACGTGCAAGGCCAAGAACATCAACACACCGAGCACGATGGATACGATACCCATGCCGATGGTGAACAAGGGATGCTTGAAGCAATGGCTCTGCATCTTGTCGTAAATGCGCTGCAGGAAGTTGAAAAAGCGCATCTGCACCCTCACGAAGCCATTATGCCGCGGTTTGTCTTCCGGCTTGATGAACATAATCTCCAGTCCAGGGATGACCAGCATAGCGTAGGCTAAGGAGGCCATCAGCGAGAAGGCAACGGTCCAAGGGAAGAGCTGGACGAACTCACCTAAAGGCCCCGTGATGATGCGGGTCATCGGGAAGAACATGCAGGCAATGGCAGCCGTGGCGATGAACATGGGCATGAAAAGCTCCTTGGCGCTGCTCACGGCGGCATCGAAAGGCTTGTAGCCTTGGCTCAACTTGTCGATATAACCATCGATGTTGATGATGGAGTCGTCTACAATCATACCAAGCACGACGATAAGAGCAGCCAAAGTCACGGTGTTCAACTCGATGCCAAAGAGATACATCATCCCGATACTGAATGCCGTACAGATAGGAAGACCCGAACTAGCGATGAGTGCCGTGCGGAAGGGGAAAAGCAACAACATCACCACAATGACCACAATCATGGAGATAAGCAGGTCGCGGAGGAACGAGCTGACAGACTTCTGCACCACTTTGGGTTGGTCGGTGATGCGATAGAGCTTCACGCTGTCGGGCAAGGTAGCCTTGAACTCGGAGAGTACCTTCTCCACTTCCCTACCGAAGGCCACGATGTTATAGCCCTTACGCATCTCCACGCTGATGATCAAGGCGTCGTTACCATTGAAGTTGACCACCTTGGAAGGCTCGGCCATGCGGCGTTCGACGGTGGCCACATCACGCAGACGGATGGTGTTGCCCGCTGCATCGGAGTAGATAATCTGCTCTTCGAGTTCCTGCTCGCTGACCATAGGGTTCTCGATGTGCAACGGTTGATCGAAGTCATCCGTCTGCATGGTACCCGTGGTGGTCAGCAGACCTTGTGAGGCATATTGCAGCATAAGCGTGTTGGGGCTGATGCCATAAAACGAGAGCTTCTCCTTGTCGACCGTGACAGCAATCTCTTCGTGTTGTTCGCCCATTACGCGCACATTGCCCATCTCGGGGATGGCACGCAAGCGATGGGTGAGGTCATCGGTGTATTCATGCATCTCGCGGTAGGTCTTGTCGGCCGACTCCATGGCGATGAGCAGCGAAGAGGTGTTGCCGAAGTCATCGATGACGGCGATGGCCAACACACCCGCAGGGAAATTCAAGGCCTTGGACTCGTTGATCTTATGCCGAATCTTCGACCAAGCCACATCTTTGTCTTTCACCGACTCATCGAGGCTGGTGTAGATATAGCACATCCCTTCCTTGGTGACGGAATAGGTGTTCTTTCGGTCGACTTCGGGCATTTCAAACAGCATCTGTTCGAGAGGCTTGGTGAGCTGAGCCTCTACCTCTTCGGAGTTGGCACCGGGGTAGACACCCGCCACGATGCCCAGACGGATGGTATAGGCAGGAAACTCGTCTTTCTTCATGTCGACAAGGGCATAGATGCCAAAGGCCACGATGACGGCCACGACGACCCACACGATTCTCTGCCGCCGTATGCTACCTCCGATGATTCCCTTATCGACTTTTAGCCTATTCATCACTCCTCACTCTAATTCTACATTCATCATTCTGCATTCAGCATTCATCATTCTTAATTCTGCATTCCGCATTCCACTTTCATTCCTTCACTCACTTTTTGGTATCCTTCCACGATAACGAGGTCGCCGCCATGCAGGCCTTCGCTCACCACCACGCCCGTGCCCGAATAGCCCGAGATGGTGATGCTTTGTCGTGTCGCGCGACCGTCTTTGGCCACCCAAACGAATTTGCCGGCGTTGTTGATCAAGACCGCATTGGCGGGAACAACAATACCGTTGTCGACATCCGCGCTCAGCACCACCTTGGCAATCATGCCGGGAGCAAAAGCGGTGTCTTTCTCGTCGATGAGCACTTTGACGGGATAGCTGTGCGTGAGCAGCGAGGCGGTCATGTTCTTTTCGAGGATATGGCCTTGGCAGCGGCGGTTGTCGAGAGCGGGGATGAGAATCTGTGCCGTGTCGCCGATTTGCACTTTAGCGATTTCGTTTTCCGGCACACTGATTTTCACCACCAAACCCTCGGTGCTGATGACCCGCATAATGGGTTTCAGCGGGGTGATGCTCTCACCCTGCACGGCACTCACATTGGTGACGGTGCCATTGAAAGGTGCTGTGACGGTATTGTCGGCCAGCATGGCGTTGGCCAAGTCAAGGGCGGCCTGGGCCTTTTCGAGGTTGGCGACCATCTCCCGCCATTTGATCTCGGGGAGGCTGCCGTTGTCGTGCACTTTCTTCAAACGGTCGTAGGCATCTTGTGCTTGTTCAAGGGTGGCTTGTGCTGAGCGGCGGGTGCTTTCCATCTGCGGCGACGACACACGAGCCAACACCTGACCCTTGCGTACCACACTACCCTCCTTCACGTTGAGCGTCTGCAAAGTGCCGCCATATTTGAAACTGATGTCGACCGTGTTGCCTTCTTCCAGATAGCCCGGGTAGCTGTTGCGCACCAAGCCCCCCACTGTGTCGATGCGTTGCACGCCCACGACGATAACGCGCTCCTCGGCAGGCCCGCCGATGAGTTTCTCCTTGAGTTGGCTCGGATCGGTGTCGGCACAACCCACCAGCAGTAGGGGCAAAAACCAAAGGATAGGTTTAATCTTCATGGTTTTCTATAGTTTAGTTGCGAATCGCTGCCATGCGGATGTTATCTCCATGGATGGTGAAGTTGCGCTCGTTGGTCTCTGCCTCGCCATCGTATATCATGTTAAGGATGATGGTGTTGTCCTCGTACATCTGTCCCGAGGCCTTGACACTTAAGTCGTTCTTCAAAGTGAGCGAGTCACCGGTGAAGAGCAAAGTGTTCTTTGTGAAGTCCTTGAGGAAAATCTCATTGCCATCGCAATAGGCATGTGTGACCACGACCTCGCCGCCCATAGTGTTCATCACGACGAGAACACTGTCCTTGCCGTTACCCAAGTCGCTGATTTCCAGCTGTCCGATTTCGTTAGGCAGGCTGACAATGTAGGAGGCAGGCTCCTCTTCGGGGTCGATTTCGTCCAAAGCGACACTGCCCGAGGTCTTGAAGCTGTAATCGCCGCGAAACAGCGGGGCGTTTTTCTTCTGGCAGGCGACTAATGCTAAAAGGCAGCAAAGGGTCAAAAAAATGTTTATTTTTTTCATAATAAAACCATTTTAATTGTCGCAAAAATAACAAGAATCCCCGAAACGTGTTCGGGGATTCTCTGGGTTTTCAACGAGACGCGATTAATCGCGTCTATACAAGGTTCATTTCACTACCAATTTCTTGGCTATAACGGCACCATTCTCCTCAATGATATTGACGAGATAGATGCCCTTGTGCCAGCTGGTGGCGTCAATGTTGACGACCTTGCTGCCTTGCTGCTCATGGACCTTTTGGCCTACGAGGTTATAAACCTCTACCCTATCCACATTCGCGCTTTCCACAACGAATTGACCCGTAGTTGGGTTGGGATAAAGTTTGGTTTCGGCAGAGAGCTCGGTGACATCAAGCAGTTCGTCATTGATATGGACCGTGATGAAAACATCGCCGTGATCCGTAGCAAGGACTATTCTTGTGTCGTGATACCCTTTTCGGTCTTCTCTTGCCTTTACAGTGAAAGTAAAACTGGAAAGTGTGGGAACCGACATTGGCAACGGGTCAGACTCAATGATGAGATAATCCGTCCATTGCTCGTAGATTTCATTGATGACGACGGATGACAAATAATAATTGAAAACCGTTGTCGAGAAAGGTTCATAATTTTCCAACCAAATATCTTCAAAACTCAAAAGACCGCCCCAAATGGAATCACTGATGACAAGGTCGACACGTCTGTTGCCTGCCGAAGAAACAATTTCGATGTAGGAATAGTAATCGGACTTGCCCGGATAGGGAGCCGCAACAAAGTCGACACCCACTTGAATGGTCTGGTCTGGTTGTATAGTCAAGGGTAAGACATTACTAATGGGCTGTCCCTCATACCAAATATTTGCATAAACCTCTGTGTTTTCGGGCTGGTTCATCGCGGAAACGACAACCGCTTCGTTGGTTTCGTTGATGAGACTTATGCTTTGAACCTCATTGTTCTCAAAATACAGTGTTCTTGGTGTTACAGTAAACTCACCGCCACCACCCGAAAGGCCTCCTGCAATATGGAAGAATGCATTTGTTATTTCTCCATCGGTACTTCTGACACAAACAATGGCGTCGGTAGTGTTTTCCGGAAAATCGACCAAAGTGGCGGTCACGGCAAACATACCACCAGCAGGTATCGTATAAGGAAGGGTTTGCTCTGGCGTCAACTCCATGTAGCTGCTGCCTTGTTCTGAAATCCGGCTGACCGTGATACCTTGCAAGGCATTGGTGTTCTTCAGCCAGAAGGTCTGCGTCATCGGTGAATTCTCGTCAAAAGTGAGTCCCTGCATCGGCCACAACACCAAGCCTTCGTCCCAGGCTTCCTCGTTAACCCTGACGGTGACTTGCCGGTTGCCCGCCGAGGTCGTGATGTTGATGGTGTAGTTGTTATAGCCTTTGTTTCCTATGGCATTCAACTCCACCGTCACGGTCATGGATTGGTTGGCCTGCAAGATGTGGGGTAGACTGGCATATGAAAGCAGCAACATATTGTCATCAGGCGAAACATTGATACCGGTGATTGAAACAGGATTGTTGGTCTCGTTGATAATTTGGAAGGTGTGCGTCTCGGGGAAAGCCTCAAAGGTCAACGTTTCAGGCGTAACCACCAACTCACCCACAGGCTGTTGATGCTCCTCCATACTGAAGTGGTGCGGGTCAAGCTCGGCAAAGACGGGCTGCGTATAGCGGTGTCCCGACATGTCGGCGCCGAACACATAATAATTGATCTCCGACTCGCCTTGGTAGCCTTTGATGTAGCCCACATACTCGTCAGGGTTGCCTGTGGCGGTCATATGAGCGGTTTGGTAGGCACCGCCATCGATGCTGTAATAAACGAGGAGCGAATCCTGCTTCAGGTTTTGTCCGCTATAAGCAATAAACTTGGAGACTACAGGGATGGAGTCTTGCCATTCCTGTTCGCCATGCAGCACATTGCGATGGTCGACAAAGAGCATGTGGAAGTCCATCACGCCACGGGTGCGGCAGTGCAGAGCGTCGGTGTTCTCCCAACCGTTGTAAGTATTATTGGCCACGCCGACAATTTCATAGCCTGGCATAGCTTCTTGATAGACTTGAAGAGCCTGCTGGTTGTAAGTACTATTGCTGCCAATCGGAACGTAGACGGTCTTGTTCAGAATGAGGCTGTTGGTGTAAGGCGCCAAAGTGTTGCCACCTGGCTCCTGAACGCGATACACACGGTAGGGATAGCCCCAGCAACAGTTGGTGGTTTCAAAATACTCGGCAACCTGCTCATAATACTGATAACGCGGGTTGCTTTGCGGCAACTGGGCAATTAAAATCTTGTCAGGCGCTAGGTACTTGCCCCAGCAGTCCACGTGGGCGATGTAGTCGCCTTGCGGGTCGATGGTGACATGATAGGGATTGATGCCAAGATAGTCGTTCATCCTTTGGCGAACCGTGGCTTCATTGATACCATAGTCTTGCAGGTTTTCCTGAAAAACCAAGTCGTCGCTCACGCCATGGCCGCGACCATCTTCCATCATATTGCCGCCCGTATGTTCAAGGCGCATGCCGTACATGGGGATGCCCCAGAAGTTAGCAAACACCTGCGACATGTTGTCGTCGTTGGGACGCGGACGATTGTAAATGTTGTCGACGATGGCGGGATTGCGGTCTTCAAAGATGTACCATGGGCCGTAGTCGCGCACCCAGTATGAATCCGACGCAGCATTCACAAAAGTAACATTGCTCATGTTGACGCCTGCACCTTGGAAACTATTCTGAGCCTGGTTTTGGTAGGAGGTACTGACGATGCAATATACATGGCAGTTGTTCGAGAGCTGCGCCACAAGGCTCGTCGGGATGCCCAGGGGATAGCGGATCATCACGCCCTGCATGGGCTCAAACTCGGCCACGAAACGCGGCGTACCTGTCGGCGGATCGGTCTCGACGAAGTTCATGCCACGAGACTTGTCGTGCATTTCCTCCTCGGAGAGATAGTGCCATCTCTGCCAGTCAGGTTTCTGGATATTTGGGGTGGTTTCTTGGGCCTTCATTGTGGTAGCCAACAAGAGTAATAAAGTGAAGATAGATAGTACTTTTTTCATTGCTACAATTTTACGGCAATAGTAATAAATTGTTTTTTTCTTACATCAGTTTCTGATAGAACTGCCACCATTTGTCCGGCAACTCGTTGCGCATGGCTTGTTCGTAGTCCTCCTTCGAGCAAGGGATGAAATGGTGCCGCTCGTAACGTTGGTCATCGTTTTGCAGGAACGACATGTCCATCCACCATTTGCCCGTGATTTTGTGGCAAAGGAAAACCACGTCTTGACTATCGCTAATTTGCACATTATAGCGTTTAAAATCAGTGCTTTCCAAAGTGGGGATGTCGTCCTGGCGGCTGGAGAAGCCTTCAATGAAGTACCAGATCATCTCTGCGATGAGGTTGGCCGTGCGCGAGTTGATGTCGTAGTGAGGGTTGTACTCGAAGAAACCGACGGACGAGAGCTTGTAACTCAATCCGGCATAGCGCGTCATGCGGCAGGCCTCTTCGCCGTTGAAACCGTTGGGCGAGGCGTTTTTCACGCCTGGGGCATCGGCGGCGCGGACGGCCGAGATGTCGAAACTCAAGAGGTTGGCATTACGGATGAGTGGCTCGGTGAGTTCGATGTTTTGCTTGACGCTGCCCAAACGATAGGCATCGAAGAGCAGTTGTTTCATCAGTTCAATATTCTCTGTGTCAACATAATACGACTGGTAGCCGATATTGGTGAAGTTGAACAGAAAATTGGGCTGGTGCAGGATGATATGGCTTAAATAGGAATGCGAATTGAGTGCTTCCTTGTCGTTGCCGATGTCGAACATGGGGTCAACGGCGGCGATGTTGATAAGCTTGCCTGTGGGCTCATACACCTGATACATCGTATAGGTGAGGTCCTGTCCCGCCCCAATGATAATGGGCACGGTCTTGTTTTTCATCAGTTCGGTAAGCACCTGATTGACGGCATAATAGGTGTCGTTGGGTTCCTTACCGATTCTGATGTTACCCAAGTCGACGATATGCAATTGAGGCCAATGGTTGAAAAGCGGATAAAGGGCTTTCCGGATATAGTCCACACCATCGGCGCAGCCTTTGTTGTCGACCGCACCGCGCTCTTCCTTGACGCCGATGATGGCCAAATCCACGCCTTCGAGGTCGGGAAACTCGTCCTCGTTGCGGTAGATGTTAATCGTCTCGCCCAAGGTCTGCTTGCCCGGACGGTAGGCCTTGCTGAAACACTTCTCGGCTACAGGCTCAAGGAAAATGCTGATGTCCATTTTTTAATGCGGAATGATGAATGCGGAATGATGAATGCGGAATGATGAATGCGGAATAAGGGCGAAGCCCAGCAGCGCATCGCGACATTCCGCATTCCGCATTCCTAATTCCGCATTTATTTATACAGTTTCTGCCAGTTCTTATACTCGCGCTCGCGCCATGGTGCGTTGTGGTAGGCGTAGCTGACGATGGCGGGGATGACGGTGGTGCCTTCGGCATATACCATCTGTTGCAGCTCTTCGCTCACCTTGCCCCACGAGCCGGCTTCGAGCAGCGTCGACGACGAGCAGGCGCCATCGCGCACGTCGGCCACGGTGATCTGGATGGCATATTTGTGCATGGGCACCTCAACGCCAAGGATCTCGGCGCAGACGACGGTGTCCTGTGCGAAGTTCTTGGGCGTGCCGCCACCGACCATGAAGAGGCCCGATTGAGGGCTGTTCATCTTGATCTCGGTGAGTTCGAGGAAGTCGGCCACGCTGTCGATGCTGACGTAAGGCTTACCGGCTTTCTTGCGGAGCCATTGGTGCTTGCCAATACCGAAACCAGCGCTGCTGTCGCTGAAAGCGGGGCAGAAGATTGGCACGCCGCACTCGTAGCAGGTCTGGATGAGGCTTTCTTTCTTCACGCCGTGACCGTTGGCCAGCCATTTGCCGACCTCATAGAGGAACTCGCGGCTGCTGTAAGGACGGCACTCCAAAGTGTCGGCCACGTCGCAAGTAGCTTGGTCGCAGGCTTGCAGCTCTTCCTCATCGATGAAGGTGTCATAGATACGGTCGATGTAGAGTTCGCGCAACTTGGTGTCGGGAATGACGTTCTCCTTGGTGCCGATATAGTGCTTGTAGCCGAGGGCTTCGAAGAGATCCATGTCGATGATGCTGGCACCCGTGCTGACGACGGCGTCAACCATCTTGTTGCGAACCATCTCCACATACACCTGCATGCAACCGGCAGCCGAGGTAGAACCTGCGATGGTGAGGATGTTGGTGCAGTCCTTCTCCGCAATCATCTGGCAGAGGATGTCGGCGGCGCGGGCCGTGTCGCGCGAGGTGAACGACATCTTGCGCATGGCGTTGATGAGTTCAGTTGAGTCGTACTTCTTGATGTCGATATGTTCGACAACGTCTTTCAGTAAGTCTTTTTTTTCCATAACTATTGAATTTCAAGATTTAATATTTCAATATTTCAAGATTGTGAGTTTAAGGTTCCTGAGCCTGTCGAAGGGCCGAACCTTATTCAAGATTGCAAAAATAGGAATTTATTTGGATTTCTACATAGAATCAATAAAAAAGCGGCAGAATTGCTTCCGCCGCTTTCGTTTGTTTATTTCTTCTTCGCTGTTTTCTTCTTTGGTGCGTTTTTCGGGTCTTCCACGATGGCCATGCACTGCTCGTAGGTGAGTGTAGCTGGGTCGACCGACTTTGCAATCTTGAAGTTGTTCTTCTTATAAGCGATATAAGGCCCGAAACGACCGTTCAGCACGCGCAGGTCGGGTTCTTGGTCGAAGGTGCGAATGATATTGTTCAGGTCCTTCTGACGTTTCTCGTTGATGATCTCGACGGCGCGGTCGTATTCCACCAAAGCTGGGTTATCGGTCTTGGCGAGGCTGTAGAATTTGTTGTCGTGCTTCACATACGGACCGAAACGACCCACGGCCACGGTGATTTCCTTGCCCTCATACTCACCGAGCGAACGCGGGAAGTCGAAGAGCTTCAACACCTCTTCCAAGGTAACGTTTTCGATGCTCATGTCCTTCTTCAAGCCCGCGAAACGAGGCTTCTCATCCGAATCGGTGTCGCCAATCTGAGCCACGGGACCAAAACGACCGACCTTTACATAGACCTTCTTGCCCGTGGCAGGGTCAATGCCCAACATCTTCTCGCCGCTGAATTTACCGGAGTGCTCCGTGGTAGAGACGATTTGTTTATGGAAGTCCTTATAAAAGTCCTTGATCATAGCGTTCCATTTGCGCTTACCCTCGGCAATCTTGTCGAATTCCTTCTCCACGTTGGCGGTGAAATTGTAGTCAATGATGCTCTCAAAATATTGTATCAGGAACTTGTTCACCAAGACGCCAATGTCGGTAGGCAACAACTTGCCTTTCTCGGCACCGTAGTTTTCCTTGCCCGTCTTTTCAGTGATCTTGTTGTTTTTCAGCGTAAGAATCTTATAACTCTGAGGCTCGCCCTTCACATCGCCCTTGACGACATACTCGCGCTTTTGAATGGTGGAGATGGTAGGTGCGTAGGTCGAAGGACGGCCAATGCCGAGTTCTTCCAACTTCTTCACAAGGCTGGCCTCGGTGTAGCGCAGCGGATGACGCGTGTAGCGTTGCTGAGCCTCCATCTTCTCCATGTCGAGAGCGGTACCCACTTCAATCGGCGGCAGGATGACGGCGGCGTCTTCGGCACGATCGTCGTCATAGCTTTCCATATAAACCTTCAAGAAGCCATCGAAGAGGATGACCTCACCTGTGGCGACAAACTGCTTCTTGTTGGTCGAGATGCCGATGTTCACGTTGGTGCGTTCCATCTGTGCATCGGCCATCTGCGAGGCGATGGTGCGCTTCCAAATGAGTTCATAAAGCTTGCGCTCATCGGCAGTGCCTTTGATGGTATGCTGGTCGAGATAGGTCGGGCGGATGGCTTCGTGAGCCTCTTGGGCGCCTTTGGTCTTGGTCTGGTATTGGCGAGTCTTCACATATTCGGCGCCGTAGTTTTCCGTGATTTCTTTCTTAGCCATGCCAAGGGCAAGCTTCGAGAGGTTGACGGAGTCGGTACGCATATAGGTGATCTTACCGGATTCGTAGAGCTGCTGTGCGATGCGCATGGTGTTGGCGACCGAGAAACCGAGTTTCCTCGCGGCTTCCTGTTGCAATGTTGAAGTAGTAAACGGTGGTGCGGGGTAGCGTGCGGCGGGTTTCTTCTCGATGGAATCGACTTTATAGCCCGCGTTGACGCACGACTCCAAAAACTTGCGGGTCTCTTCTTCCGTGTCGAAACGATGCGGCAACTCAGCGGTAAGGTTATATTCTTGTCCATCCTTCATGAAGGTGAACTGTGCCATGATGCGGTAGGCACTGGTCTGCACGAAGTTCTTGATCTCCTCTTCGCGTTCGACGATGAGGCGCACGGCCACGCTCTGCACACGGCCTGCCGAAAGGGCGGGCTTTACCTTCTTCCAAAGCAAAGGCGACAATTCGTAACCGACAAGGCGGTCGAGCACGCGGCGGGCCTGCTGGGCGGCCACGAGACCCATGTCGATGTCACGCGGGTTCTCGATGGCGTCGAGGATGGCGGTTTTGGTGATTTCGTGGAAGACGATACGCTTGGTGTCTTTCTTCTTCAGGTCGAGGGCCTCATAGAGATGCCACGAGATGGATTCTCCCTCGCGGTCCTCATCGGATGCCAGCCACACCGTGTCGGCGGCTTTCGAGAGTTTCTTCAACTCGGCCACAAGGGCCTTCTTATCATCCGAAATCTCGTATTCGGGTTCAAAATCCTTTTCGATATCAACACTTAGAGTATTCTTATTCAAGTCGCGCACATGTCCATAACTCGACTTCACCGTGTATTCTTTACCCAAAAAACCTTCGATGGTCTTGGCTTTGGCCGGTGACTCCACGATAACTAAATTCTTTGCCATAGTCTCAGTTTTTCGCGTGCAAAATTAGTGGAATAATAGTTGATAACGCCAAATTTTTTAGAGATTTTTTCTTATATTATTGGTTTTCAGTGTTATAAATTGACTATGGCAGATGGCCTATGGCCTATGGCTCACTTCACCCAAGGTGTGGATTATGAACCTTTTGTTGAAGCGAGCCATTGGCCATAAGCTATAAGCCATAGTCGGCCATGGTCAAAAAAACACTATCTTTGCCTCATGGAAGAATTGTTACAATATGCCATACGTGCCGCCCGCGAAGCCAGCAAAGCCATCATGGAGGTTTATGCGCAGCCTTTCGAGGTCTATACCAAAGACGATGACTCCCCCGTCACCCAGGCCGACCTTCGCGCCAGCAACATTATCAAGGAAATCTTGAAGCCTACAGGTTTGCCCTTCGTCAGCGAAGAGGATTTGCCGCCTGACCGTTCCCAATTCAAGCGCTATTGGCTCGTCGACCCATTGGACGGCACAGTTGAATTCGTGAACCGCAACGGTGAGTTCACAGTCAACATCGCATTGATTGACGACAGAGAACCCGTCTTGGGGGTGATTTATGCGCCGGTGATGGATAAAATGTGGAATGCGGAATGCAGAATGCAGAATGCGGAATTATTGACCCCAAAAGGACATTCAGCATTCAGCATTCATAATTCAGCATTCAGCTCCAAACAGGAACGTCCATTCACCGTGTTAGTAAGTCGTTCGCATCGCACGCCTGAAGTGGATGAATATATTAATAAGGTGTTACGTCCCGCCCATCCCGACCTGGTCATCGACACACAAGGCAGCAGCCTCAAATTCGCCCGTCTGGCCGAAGGTTCCGCCGACGTCTATGTCTGCTACAGCAAGACCAAGGAATGGGACACCGCCGCCGCCGATGCCATCCTTCGCGCTGCTGGCGGCAAGGTGCTCCGCATCAGTGATGGACAGCCGTTGGAATACAGCAAAAAAGACTACCCCAACCCGCCGTTTGTGGCTTGGGCGGCTGGACGATAAAACAAAAATGGCGCGAAGTCTCGCGCCATTTTCATTTACGGAAACTGCTCGGATTATTTTTCCAGTTGTCTTGAGATTTCCTCCATCAGCTCCTCCCCTTCCAAGTTGCGGGCGACAATCATGCCGTCCTTGATAAGGGCATTCTGTGGAATGAAGGCGATGGAATACAAGGCACCAGCAGCATTGCTCCAACCTTGCAGGTCGGAAACCTGGGTCCAAGTCAGGCCATCCTTTTCGACAGCGGCAAGCCATTTTTCTTTTTCCGTGTCAAAGGAGACTCCTAACACATCGAAACCTTGGTCGTGGTACTTCTGATAGGCTGCCACCACGTCGGGATTGGCCTTGCGGCAGTCGGGGCACCAGGAAGCCCAGAAGTCGACCAACAACAGCTTACCTTCGGCTAACTGAGAGAGCGTCACGGGGTTGCCGTCTGGGTCGTTTTGGGTGAAGTCGATGATGGGCTGACCCGCCTGGACGCGTTCCTGCTTCTCCACATATTCCTCAGCCATTCTCAAGTTGGCTGTGCTGAGTGTGCTGTCAGCATGATGGATGTTGTCAATCATCGTGCGCAGCTCGCAGGGACCGAAGGCCCATTTGTAACGGTATAGCACATAATGCGCCACGGGGTCTGTCGGGTTCTCCCAAACATAATCGAAACAATGCATTTTCAGAATTTCGTCGGCATCGGCTTGTGCCGTGCTGTCGGCTTCAAGCTTGGCTTCAAGGTCATTGTAGCTTTTCGTGAAGGCATCAAGCTTCGCTTGTGACTCGGAACCTTTCACCAGGATGGCGTTGGGGTTCTGCGCATCGCCTTCGAGGGTCACATCGACATTGTCGGTGAAGAACGGGAAGGGACGGCGCCAACCTTGTAGCATGATGCCGTACATCTCGTTGTCGTTGCAGACAGGCGTGTTGAACACAGCATCCCAGTTCTGGATGACCGCTGAGTCAAGCACTTGTCCGTCTTTTTGGAGATAGACCTTTTTGCCATCGGCATTAGCGAGGTTCACGTTGACCTTGAAGGTCTCGGTCTTAGGGGTGGATGTGCAGGCGAAAAGCCCCAGTGCAAGTGCACCAAATAATATGAGTTTTGTTTTCATAGCGGGAGATATTAATCTAGAATGCGGAATGCTGAATGCGGAATGCTGAATGACCTGTCGGGGTCCTTAATTCCGCATTCCACATTCAACATTATTTAAGCAGTTCAGAGAGTTTTGTCGCCAGTTCCTCACCTCTCAGCCCTTTGGCCACCATGATGCCGTGTTGGTCGTAAAGGAAGTTGGCTGGGATATAAAAAATCATGTAGTCGTCACTGGCTTTGTGCTCGATATCGCGCACCTGCGTCCAAGGCAACTGGTCTTCCTCAAGGGCTTCCAGCCAAGCGGCCTCGTCTTGGTCGACGCTGACACTGATGACATCGAAACCTAGTTCATGGAATTGCTCGTAGGCTGCCTTCACCACGGGATTCTCGTGACGGCAAGGACCACACCACGAAGCCCAGAAATCAACCATCGTGATCTTGTTTTGCGCGATGACCTCAGCAAAACTGACGTTCTCACCTTCTTTGGTTTTCAATGTGAAGTCGATGAAGGGCTGACCTACTTCTAAGCGTTCTTGCCCTGCAATGTACTCTTTGAGGTGGTCGCGATAGATGGATTCAGTGGTAAAAGAGCCGACCATTTCTTTCAGCTGGTCGATAGGATAGTCTTGCTTCACGCCATCAAGGATGTAATGCGTGACGAAACTCTCAGGGTGGGCTTTGATGTATTCGTCGCGGAAGCTGTCCTGCTGCTTCATCAATGCCGTGCCAACCACGTTAAGCGAGTCCACCTTGACAGTGTCATTCTCGTTGAAAGCTTGCTGCAAACAGATATAGAGCTCTTGGATTTGCTCGTCGAATTGGCCTAACTGCTCGTTGAAAGCATCCCATTCGGCCTGCGTTTCCGAGGCCATGATTTCAATGGCTTGCGGATTGTTCATATCACCCACAAACACGACATCCTTGTTGTCGGCAAAAAACGGCATGGAGCCTTTTCTGCCCTTCACTTTCAACGCATAAAGGATTTGCGGATTGTCGACAGGAGCTTTTAACACAGCCTGGTCTTTGTTAATGACGGTCGAGTCTATGATAACAGGCTCATTGTCAACAAATTTCTGCAAATAAACAGTTCTGTCGTTACCATTTACCAGACTGACACTGACGTTGAAGGTTTCCTGTTTGTCGCAGGCTGTCAAACCAAAAACCACAGCAAGCAGGAATAGTAGTTGTTTTTTCATTGTAAATCAGTTATTTATTTTGTGTTATTCTCTTTTCTTTTCTGATTTGAAGATGAACATAATCATCATAATAAGGAAGACGGAGACGGGCACGCTGAGCAGAATACGCAGCAAGACCTGTCCGATGAGCCTGAAACTGAACGACTCAAGGAAAAACAGCGCGAAATGATGGATAAACACCATGCAGAGTGCATAACGGAAAAACCACAGCCCGCCCAACTGCCCGATGTTAGGTTCAATAACATTCTCAAATTTCAAGTTGCCCGAAACCAACTTGATGATAGAAGGTCTGCAAAAAGCCATCAAGGTGGTGGCGCCAGCATGAAGTCCAGGCGTGCCCGTAAACAAGTCGACAGACAGACCCAAAGCGAAACCCAACACCAAAAACTGCCATTTGGGTGTGCTGAACGGCAGCAGCATGATGAAAATCAAGTATATATAAGGATGCACATACCCACCAAGTCGGATGTGGTTGATGACCAGCACCTGAAGGAGCACGAGCACGACGAAACGGATGATTTGTAGCACTGTCTTGTTCATATCATTGGAGTCTGGCTTTGAGCGAATCGAGCTCGGGTTTGTGCAAATCTTTAATCACATACACATGCCTCAACGTGGAGAAGTCAGTGGCATAACGGATCTTGGCCTTGTTCAACGCGTCGACGGCAGTGGGATAAAACTCCTCTACGGTACCCACCATCAAGTCTTCGGGGAAGATATTGGAATGGGAGCTGGTCACGATGGTATCGCCTTTCTGCAAGACGATGTGGGTGGGGATGTCCTCCACCAAACCGTAGCGGTAGTTGTTGGTCTGCCATTTCAAGCCTGCGATTTCCTGGTTGTTTTTGAAGCGTACACCCACCACCGACTTGCTGTGAAGCAGGCTCATGATGGAAGCATAATGGCGACTGACATCGGTCACCACGCCCACGATGCCATCGGTGGAAATGACACTCATGTCGCGCTCAATGCCGTCTTTAGCACCCTTGTTGATGATGATGTAGTTGTTGACTTGGTTGGTGCTATTGTTGACCACTTGCGCGGGAATGTATTTATATAAGGTGTCGCCCTTGGTAATATCGTAAGTGCAAGTGGTGGTATCATAAACCACAGACAGCTGTTGACGGAGCATGGCGTTCTCTTCGGCCAGTTGCTTGTTGGCACTGTTGAGACGGAAATAGTTGCCCACCTCGCTACTCCACTCGTAGACCTTACCCACGACATCGTTGGTGGTGTTCACCATACGGTTGCGATGAAAGCGTTGGCTGTTGGCGAGCAGCAAAATAGAAATCACCTCGAGCAGAATGAACAAGATGATGAAGTGATATTTCAGGATAAAACGCCGAAGATTGTTCATTTCTTTAATTCGGAATGCGGAATGCAGAATGCAGAAATCGAAGATTCGACGAAGTCAATGTCGTGATACAACACCATTCAGCATTCAGCATTCAGCATTTATTTAATCAAGAAGGTGAATCTGTCAAAGTTCTTCAGGGCAATGCCGGTACCACGAGCGACGGCGCGCAGCGGGTCTTCGGCCACGTGGATGGGCAACTTGGTCTTGGCATTGAGACGCTTGTCGAGGCCACGGAGCAAGGCACCACCACCGGTGAGGTAAATACCCGTGCGGTAGATGTCGGCCGACAATTCAGGCGGAGTCTGTTCCAAGGCATTCAGCACAGCGGTCTCGATCTTCATGATGCTCTTGTCGAGGCAGTGTGCAATTTCGGCATAATTGACACGGATCTCCTTCGGGATACCCGTCAGCATGTCGCGGCCTTGAACGGCATATTCATCGGGTGGATTGTCCAGCTGCGGGATGGCGGCACCGACTTCAATCTTGATGCGTTCGGCAGTGCGCTCACCCACGATGATATTGTGCTGCTTACGCATGTATTCTTCGATGTCGGCAGTAAAGTCGTCACCAGCAATGCGGATGGACTTGTTATTGACGATGCCACCCAAGGCGATGACAGCGATTTCAGAGGTACCGCCACCGATGTCGATAATCATGTTACCTGTCGGCTCAAGCACGTCAATGCCGATACCGATGGCGGCTGCCATAGGCTCGTGGATCAGACGCACTTCCTTGGCACCAGCCTGCTCGGCGGAGTCCTTCACAGCGCGTTCTTCCACCTCGGTAATACCCGAAGGGATGCAGATGACCATCTTCAGGCTAGGCGGAAACAGGGTGTTCTTGAAATTGATCATCTTAATCATCTCACGCATCATGTATTCTGCGGCCTGGAAGTCGGCGATGACACCGTCGCGCAGCGGGCGGATGGTCTTGATGTTCTCGTGGGTCTTGCCGTGCATCATCATGGCACGCTTGCCGACAGCGATGATTTTCTTCGTGTCGCGTTGCAAAGCCACGATGGAAGGCTCGTCAACGACTACCTTGTCGTTGTATATGATAATCGTGTTGGCCGTACCAAGGTCAATGGCGATTTCTTTGTTGAGGAATGAAAAAGCTCCCATAATCTTCAGTTGTTAGTTGTCAGTTGTTCAGTTGTTCCGTTAATTGTTCCTTTGTAGAGACGTGGCACGCCGCGTCTGTACTATCATTCGTTAATGTCTAAAATGTCTAAATCCGGTAAATACCATGCTGATGCCGTTTTCGTTGCAGCAGTCGATTGATTCTTGGTCGCGCACCGAGCCGCCGGGTTGCACGATGGCGGTGATGCCCGCTTCGTGAGCCAGCTCAACGCAGTCCTTGAATGGGAAGAAGGCATCGGAGGCCAACACGGCACCTTTGAGGTCGAAGTCAAACGAACGGGCCTTCTCGATGGCTTGGCGCAGGGCGTCGACACGCGAGGTCTGCCCGATGCCCGAGGCAAAGAGTTGCTTGCCTTTGGCAAGAACGATGGCGTTCGAGCGGCTGTGTTTCACAATCTTGTTGGCGAAAATCATGTCGTCCATTTCATCAGCAGTAGGTGCCTTCTTGGTGATGACCTTGAAGTCGTCTGCGGTCTCGGTGTGGAGGTCGCGGTCTTGCACGAGGTAGCCGTTCAAGGCGGTCTTCACCGTCTGGGGTCTGTATTGGTCGGCTTTCAGGCGCAAAACGACGCGGTTCTTCTTCGAGAAGAGCAAATCGAGCACGCCGTCCTCATATTTCGGAGCCACAATGACTTCGATGAAGAGCTTGTTGATCTCCTCGGCCGCCTCAAGGTCGATGGGGCGGTTGCAGACCAACACGCCACCGAAAGCCGACACTGGATCGCCAGCCAAAGCAGCAAGGTATGCCTCTTTCACGGTCTTGCGACAAGCGATGCCGCAAGGGTTGTTATGCTTGAGGATGGCGAAAGTAGGCTCGTCAAACTCACGGATGAGGTTGAGGCCTGCATCAAGGTCGAGCAGGTTATTGTACGACAGCTCTTTGCCGTGCAGTTTCTCAAACATTGCTTCTAGGTCGCCGTAGAAGGTGCCTTTCTGGTGCGGGTTCTCGCCATAACGCAAGGTGGTGCCTTCTTCTTCGGTGATGCGCAGCGGCTTTGTGTCGTCGTCTTTCGTGAACCAGTTCATGATGGCGCTGTCGTAGTGCGAACTTACGCCAAAGGCATAGGCGGCAAAGCGGCGACGGTCGTCGAGGGAGGTCTCACCCTGCTGGTCTTTGAGCAGCTGGATGAGTTTTCCGTAGTATTTCTGCGAAGGCACGATGAGCACGTCGTTGAAGTTCTTCGCGCCGGCGCGGATGAGGGAGATGCCACCTATGTCGATCTTCTCAATGATGGCAGCCGCGTCTTCGGTCTTGGCCACAGTCTCCTCAAAAGGATAAAGGTCGACGATGACAAGGTCGAAAGGCGGAATGTCATACTCCTGCATCTCCTTCTGGTCCGACTCCAATTGGGTGCGACCCAGAATGCCTCCGAACACTTTGGGGTGCAGGGTCTTCACGCGACCGCCCAAGATGGACGGATAGCCCGTGAGCGACTCGACAGTCTTCACCGAGGGGTCGAGCGGCTTGATGAAGTCATAGGTTCCCCCTGTGGAGTAGATTTGTACTCCATTTTGCTTCAACAAGTCGACGATGGTATCGATGCCTGTTTTATAAAATACTGATATTAAAGCAGTTCTAATCTTTTTCAAAGAAAGAAAGTTTAGGTGATTTTAAACTGCAAGATTACCAAAAATATGCACACCGCGCAAGTCAAAAAAGCGTTTTTTTTGAACAAATTTTTCAACAATTTTTCTCCTTATAAAAAACCAATTGTTATGTAGAATCGCCAAAAAAATCGTCAAAATAATGTATTGAAAATGAATGTTATAAAAGAAAAGTTGATTATAAACTACAAATTCCCGTTTTCCGTATTGTTTTTCTTTTTATTTTTACCGATTCAAAACTACGTGGATGGAAACGAAGTGGATTTTAAACAAATCGGTTGACAAACAGCAAGTTGCCGAGATTGTCAAGGTGCTCAATATCGATGAGAACCTTGCCACTTTGCTTGTCCAACGCGGAATCACCAACTACGAAGAGGCCAAAACTTTCTTCCGTCCTTCTCTCTCCCTGCTCCACGATCCCTTCCTCATGAAGGACATGGACAAAGCCGTCGAACGTGTGCTACGTGCCATCCAAGACGGCGAGAAGGTGCTGGTTTACGGCGACTATGACGTGGACGGCACAACGGCCGTGGCGGTGGTCTACACTTACCTGAAGCCTTTCTTCAAAAAGAAAAAAATCGAGTTCTACATCCCTGACCGCTATGAGGAGGGCTACGGCATTTCCTTCAAAGGCATTGACTATGCAGCCGAAAACGGCTTCAAGCTCGTCATCGCCCTCGACTGCGGCATCAAGGCCAATGAGCGTATCGACTATGCTAACGAACGTGGCGTCGACTTCATCATTTGCGACCACCACCGTGCCGGCGATGTCATCCCCAACGCCGTGGCCGTACTCGATGCCAAACGCCCCGACTGCAACTATCCCTACGATGAACTCTCGGGCTGTGGTGTTGGTTTCAAGTTGGTTACTGCGCTCTCCATGAGAGGTTTAGGCACCATCGAACAAGTGTATGAGCTCATTGACTTACTGGCCGTGAGCATCGCCGCCGACATCGTGCCTATCACGGGTGAAAACCGTGTGCTAGCCTATTTCGGCTTGAAGCAACTCAACAAGAAGCCTCGTCCAGGCATCGAGGCCATACTGCAACACGCCAACATCTACCGTCGCGATGAAGACCAGATTGACGAAGACGAAAGTGTGCTAACTAGGGAGCTGACTATCAGTGATTTGGTGTTCCTTATCGGGCCACGCATCAACGCTGCCGGTCGTATCGCCAAAGCCTCCGACTCGGTGCGCCTGCTCATTGCCGATAAAAAGGAACATGCTGAGAAACTGGCCGCTTCCATCAACGACCTCAACGACGAGCGTCGTGAGTTCGACAACCGCATCACTGAGGAAGCCTTGGATATGATTGCCGCTGATCAAGAGCTGAAAGACGCCAAAAGTACCGTGGTCTTCAACTCAAAATGGCACAGAGGTGTCATCGGTATCGTGGCTTCGCGTCTCACCGATTACTATTATCGTCCCACCATTGTCCTGACCAAAGCCAATGGTTTGGTTACTGGCTCGGCACGTTCCATCAGGAGTTTCGACATCTATGATGCCATCGACCATTGCGCTGACCTGTTGGAGCATTTCGGTGGCCACAAATATGCTGCCGGCTTGTCAATGAAGCCTGAAAACCTGCCTGAGTTCCGCCGCCGCTTTGAGGCGTACGTCAGCGAGCATCTTGTGGATGAGGACTTTGTTCCCGAGCTTGAGGTTGACCTGAAAATCAAGTTCAGCGACATCACGCCCAAGTTCATGCGTATCCTCAACCAATTTGCACCTTTCGGTCCGGGCAACATGGCACCCGTGTTCTGGACCGACAACGTCATTGATGCAGGCGGCTCACGTCCCGTGGGTGGCCACCGTCATCTGAAACTCACCGTGTCGCAGGTGGGCGACGCCGAACAAGGTGTGGCTCCATTCTCAGGCATCGCCTTCCAAAAAGGCGACCTCTTCGACCGCATCCACGACGGCGAACCTTTCAGCATCTGCTACCATTTGGAATACAATACCTGGCAAGGCAAGACCAACTTGCAGCTTAATGTTAAGGACATTAAGTTTGGGGAGGAATTGTAAAGTTTTCCCAAAGTTCCGGCAAAGTTCCGGCGGATTTGCAATCCGCTGGCTGTGAATTTAAGGATTTGTAATCCGATAACTTTAAGTTTGTCAAATAGTTACATTGAAGTTTGTAGTTGTGCGGATTACAAATTCGCGGGTTCGATTCGGTCGGATTGCAAATCCGACCGAACTAAAGGTACGAGCCGTGTCCGTCGCGGAACGGTAGCGGCTGTAGCACTGCCGGACACAAGACAAAGGCTTCGGCGGGGCGCGGAACACCTTGGCGGGGCTTGGAATGGTGATGTGCCTAAATGATGATGGAAATAATATTTGACACAGAGATTGAGGGAAATTACTATTTTTGTCGCATCTTAAAATGACAACAATATGACACCCGAAGAAGTAATTATCAAAACACAAGCAATTCTTAAAGAGAATTCAAAAGACTGGCAAGAGCGTTATTTCAAATACTTGACAAAAGCTGTTAGTAACACACCTGCAATTATTCAAAAACGTCAACTATTTCATAAATGGGGAAATCTCAATGTCTATTGTCCATTGGGGAATGCGATAGAGAATAAGAATTGGTTTGATTTAAGATATTTAGGACAAAGTGTAGGATATATTTGTGTAACAAATGGAATAGTAAGTCTTCACATCAGCGAAGATCAGTACATAAATAATTGTAATGAAAAGTACTTCATTGGATACCCTAAAGATGTTTGCGCTACTAATAAACACAAAGGAGATGAAAAAGGAGAAGGATACTTGTGGAAAACATCAATCGAAGCAAAGAAGTTTAGAGAGTATTTCAAAAGCCATCCAGAAAAGCATGGTCATGTTGAACATAGATTTGAGAATAGTTTATTGAATGAGTTTTGGAAACGCTATAGCGATAAATCACTTACTGGCATAAAGCCCGTAACAATTGGTAAAAGTGATTTGTTTTTCCAATTTCCGACGCCATTAACAGCAAGCACTAGTGAAATAAAATATGCAAGAAAAGGAGGAGGAATAGACATCTTAGCTCGAAGGAATAATGTATTAACTGTTTTTGAGCTTAAAGATGAGTTTAAAGCAACAGGAGAGAATCCAGAAAAAGTAATCTGTCAAGCAATTGCTTACGCCACATTTATTGTTGAGTTGTGTAATACTAAAGCACGAGATAAATTTTGGGAGTTATGTGGTTTTAGTGGAGAAAAACATGGGAATGAAAAGATTAATGTATCTATTTTATTGCCTGATCCATGTGACGGGACAAAACCTGTTTTTACACATGAAGTCCTTGATGTACCAGGTTCAGAAATGAAATTAGAATTACACACAACATACTTTGACAAGGATAGTGTAAAGATAACTTGGAGTTCGTTATAATTTGAAAAGATATATGATATTGTTTGTGTAATCAATATTGGGCGGCATTAAAACCGCCTTTTTTCATACTCGTTTTCAATAAATAAAAATGTTATTGGCCAAATACTTCTTCCCTGCTCACTTCTTTGAATGTTGTAGTGGGATACATACAACCTTCTTCTCTTTCGGGCTTAAATTTGCTGATAGGAACGGCAACTCTTTCGTGTGCGCCAAACAATTCTTGGAGGATAAAGTACTTATCATGTGAAGCGTAATAGTTTCTGGCATCGCATAGAAACTGATAGTATCTACCAGTTAGGTCGCAATAATACCGTGTCGTTGGCTCGGGTGTGGACACTATGCCATTCATGCACCGTTCGACAATATCTTCAGGGCGGGCAATGTCGTTGGCTAAGGCATCGCTGATGACTTGCTTCATCATATCTTTGCCAAGAATATACTGGCTTTCAATACAAGCAAGCTCAACATCCATCACAACTGTGCTGATGCGCTTGATGAGGAAGTTGATCTCATCGGCGTTTTGCCCGTTGTGGTTGTGCGTATCGGCTTTCACCAATCTGCTTTTTTCGTTCCAATCTTCTTTCTTGATGGAGACCCCTAATGTTGATTGGACACGCTCACCCATAAAGCTCCATGAAAGCCTGATAGGACTTTCATTATGCAAGTTGGTGCGTTTTTCCAAGGTAAAACTAACTGACATATCTATTGCGTTTTGCATGCAAAGATAGAGAATTATTCCGTTACGCACATAATTTACGCACTTTTGTTTTTGCTTATTAGTATTCTGTTTTTTAGCGATTTACAATCAATTTGATTTCGTTGATAAGAAGCTTTTCGTATTAATGCCCGCGCAGTCTGAAAAAATATACACTAAAAACACAAAAATATGG
>Ga0265298_10000893_pt1 | contig 44461 bp, 39 predicted proteins | sample AusTroGonzalo_MG_3_FD_193486 | JGI IMG/M metagenome (GOLD analysis project Ga0265298, IMG submission 193486) | Bovine rumen microbial communities from tropical cattle in Woodstock, Queensland, Australia - Gonzalo_01 | ecosystem: Host-associated > Mammals > Digestive system > Stomach > Rumen ... | reverse complement strand
GCGAGTGCGACCGCCATCGACGGAGAGGCGATGAAGGCGCGCGTCTCGGGGTTGCCGTCGGCCCGCTTCGCGAAATTGCGGTTGAAGCTCGTGACAATGGTGTTCGGACGCGTCGGGTCGTCCGTCTCGCGCTCCCACTGGCCGATGCAGGGGCCGCAGGCGTTCGCCATGATGGTGGCGCCGGCTTCCCGGAGGGAATCCAGCAGGCCGTCGCGCTCGGCCGTCGCGCGGATCTGCGCGCTGCCCGGCACGACGAGGAGCTTCGCCTTCGGCTTCAGGCCGGCATCCAGCGCCGCGCGGGCCACGGAGGCCGCGGACGCGAGGTCCTGGTAGGAGGAATTGGTGCAGGAGCCGATGAGGCTCACCTCCACCTGGTGCGGGAAGCGCTCCCGCGCCTGGCGGTCCTTCATCTCGCTGAGGGCGCACGCGGCGTCCGGCGTATAGGGACCGTTGATGTAGGGTTCGAGTTCGCAGAGATTGATCTGCACGACTTCGTCGAAATACTGCTCGGGATGCGCGATCACGGCGTCGTCCGCGCGCAGCTCGCAGCAGAGCGAGGAGGCCATCGCGGCCACTTCCTTGCGGCCCGTGGCCATCAGGTACTCGGCGATGTGCACGCCGTACGGGAAGACGGAGCTCGTGGCGCCGACTTCCGCACCCATATTGCAGATCGTGGCCTTGCCGGTGCAGGAGAGGTTCTCCGTGCCGGGGCCGAAATATTCGAGGATGGCATTGGTGCCGCCTTTGACCGTCAGCAGGCCGGCGAGCTTGAGGATGACGTCCTTGGGCGTGGCCCATCCCTTGAGCGAGCCGGTCAGGCGCACGCCGATCAGGCGCGGCATCCGCAACTCCCAGGGCATGCCCGTCATCACATCCACCGCATCGGCGCCGCCCACGCCGATGGCCAGCATACCCATACCGCCCGCATTGGGCGTATGGGAATCCGTTCCCACCATCATGCCGCCCGGGAAAGCGTAATTCTCCAGGACGATCTGGTGGATGATACCGGCACCCGGCTTCCAGAAGCCGATGCCATAGCGGGCGGCCGCAGAAGCCAGGAAGTCATAGACTTCCGCATTCGTTTTCTGCGCCTCCGCGAGATCCGTTTCTGCGCCTTTCTTCGCGCAGATAAGATGGTCACAATGCACCGTCGTGGGCACGCTCACGGCCTCACGGCCCGTGCTCATGAACTGCAGCAGCGCCATCTGCGCCGTCGCGTCCTGCATCGCCACGCGGTCCGGACGGAATTCACCGAAGTCCTCCAGGCGCCGCAGCGGCTTCATGGAGGCAGGGTCGTACACGTGGGAATACAAGATCTTCTCCGACAACGTCAGCGGCCTGCCCAACATCTGTCGGACGGCCGCTACCCGTTCACCATAACCCTTGTAAAAGGACTTTACGGTTTCCAAATCGAACATACGGATCTTCTACCAATATATACACAACTAACTAATCTGTCGTGGCTCTCCCGTCGTCCGGGCGGGAACCGGGAGTCACCGCATTGCAAAGATAGACAAAAATTTGATAAATAAAAATGTTTTCGCAAATAATTGATATTCAGCAGCAAAAATCCGGCATATCGCGATTATAAAACTTGTTTTATTAACAATTATTCGTTTTATCCCCCTCTATACTTACGATTTATAATAAAAAATGACCGCATTGCGAACACAATGCGGTCATTCTATGATTTACAGACTTCCTAGATGCAGGTGTAGCCGCCGTCCACGGCGATGTTCTGGCCGTTGACGTAGGTCGAGGCCGGGGAGGCCAGGAAGAGGGCGCAGGTGTCGAGTTCGCCCTGCTTGCCGTAGCGGCCCAGCGGGATGTTGTTCTTGGCGATGGCCTGGAAGTAGTCGGAGTCGAGGGTGGCGGTCGTCAGGTCCGTGTAGAAGTAGCCCGGGCAGATGCTGTTGACCGTGATGCCGTACTTGCCCCACTCGGCGGCGAGGGCGCGGGTCAGGTTGACGACACCGCCCTTGGCGGCATGGTACGGGGCGGAACCCACGATGAGGTTGCCCACCAGGCCGTACATGGAGGCGATGTTGATGATGCGGCCGTAACCGGCCTTGATCATCTCCTTGCCGAACTCGCGGGAGCAGTTGAACGTACCGAAGAGGTCGATGTCCAGCTCCTTCTTGAACTGTTCGTCGGTAATCTCCTCGGCCGGGGCCACGGCACCCGTGCCGGCATTGTTCATCAGGATGTCCACGCGGCCGAAGCGCTCGATCGTGGCGGCCACGGCGGCCTTGACCTTCTCCGTGTCGGTGATATCGCAGGCGTACGGAAGGACTTCCACGCCGAATTCCTCGGTAATAGCCTTGGCATTCTCCTCCAGGAGGTTCATGCGACGGGCGAGCAGGACCAGGTTGGCGCCCTGGCTGGCGAAGGCCTTGGCCATCTGGAGGCCCAGGCCGGTGGACGCGCCGGTCACCACGGCGACGCGTCCGGAAAGATCGAAATAATTCTTCATTGCTTGCAGTTTGACGAAATGTCCTTGCAAGATAGCAATTATTTTAGAATTTCCATTCGAGGCCCAGCAACAGCATCCTTGGGCGAATGCGCCAACTTGTCGAGGACACCAAAAGTGGAGACGTCGTCACAAGGACATATTCACGTTGATTCAGAAGGTTTACGCCCTGAAGATAAAGGCGGACCTGTCGCATAATTCTCCAAGACACATCTGCATCCACTAAAACTATCCCTTGAACCGAGGATACAATGTTCAGCAGATGCTCTGCGGACACCCGAACCTCCCACTTATTCCCAGGCAGGAACGATACGGAGCCCGCTTGCCGGAAGTCACGCCTCGAGGGTTCATCGCCCCCACTCACCGCGAAGTTGGTCACAGTATACTTCCCGGCATATTCGAGGCCAAGCCAGCGGAAAGGATTGGTTTTAAACGTCAAAGACGCTTGTAACGCCGACGTGACATAATCCACGTCAGCACCATTTTGAAGGAGTCGAAAACAACTCCGGTCATAACTTACGCCAGCATCTATTTTACCACGAAGCAACGACAGACCTTTGGACAGCGACAAACTGCCAAAAACGGTCTGTATTTCCGTCACCCGGTCGGACTCTTGTTGCAAAACATACTCGTCAAAAAGAGTACGGACTTCCGGGACGGCATTTCCGCGTTCCACAGAAGAATTCAGGCGGAAATAGATTCCGGACCAGGGCTCATTGTAGCCCAAATTTAACTGGAGCTGGTGGAGTGGCGTTTGTGCAAGGGTTTGGTGCCCGGAACGCAACGCGTTGTACGAACAAAGAATGAGTGCTTGGCCGATGGTCTGTTCATCTTGAACACCGAGTTGATATGTGTATGTCAGGCTTGTCTCGACACGCCCCCGTGCGTATTTAACAAACGCTATCCCGGAGATGGTCGGCAGAGACTGTCTCCAGGTTTCCTGTGCACGGAAAGCATAATAACGATAAGCACCAGTAGCTCTGATCCCGATCTGCCACTGCCCCATTCGACGGTCAACATCGACACCAACGACCGGCTGTACAGACAAAACCGACATATCTTGCACCCTCGCTCCCGGGATTTCATCCGGAAGCAGCCCCGTCAAGCGCGAACCCAGATGTCGCCAAAACAGAACGAGCCGGGGAGAAAGCGAGAAAGACCACTGTCTGGTCGTGCGGGCAATTCCGGACAAGGCGAAAGAATTGTAAAATGCCCGAGAAGCCACGAACTGTTCCAGCTCATTCTGAGAAACATGCAGAGACTCGGTCTTGCTCGTATACTGGGTGTAATTGGCGACCCGTATAACGCTCTGTTTGCTGACGCGGAACGAGCAATCCAGGATGTTATTAATATCTATTCGCTTATTCCCGGCGTTTTGCATCAAACCACCGGGACTGGATATCTTCGTTTGTCCTGAGCTCCGCTGTAAATCAAAATAGAGAACGTTTTTCAAATAACGCCGATTGGTATTAGTCACGATATCCACCGATGCACTCAAGAAAGAGTCTATGGTTTCTTTCTCATTTATGTCTTGGTAGAACTGTTCCGCCGCTTCTCCGGGCAACAGATACTGCCTGGTTCCCGTATATGTGGAAGCTAATTGATCCCGAGAGTACTTGACAGTCAAGCCAATGTTGGTGTCCTCAGAGAAGGCGTGATTATTAATGGTCTGCGCACTCACGCTATGATTTAATGCACCGTGGATGTCCTCTAGCGGGGCTTCGTCGACCGTAGAAGCGAAATAGCTCCGCAAGGCATAGCGATTGAACTGCTCCTCCCCGATTCGAATTACATTTGATTGCGTTCCGGTTAGATATGGAAGTGTTCCCGTATTGTTCGTATTGGCTTTATTCATGGATGCGTCCGTTCGTCCGATATACACGCCTAGCAAGGATCCAGACCAAGCCGCTTCCGGCATCCAGGTATGTCCACCCGCCGCATCCAACAATCCGCTCCAGGAGCCTTTGGCAAAATCCTCGAGGGTGATGTTCAACGCCGCACTATTTGTCTCGACAATATCCCGTAAAACTTTTACGGGTTGGTGATTTCGATAGATATCTATAGACTTGATTGATTTCGCATCCAAATTACTACTCGCGAAATTGTATTCGCCCTTCAAGATATCGCGCCCTTCAATATATAATCTATTGATAGGAGTACCATTATACAGAATTCCGCCACTCCGGGACACCTCGATTCCCGGTAATCGTTCAAGAAGATCGCCCAGATTCCGGTCATTTTTCCCGCGTACTGCCGCTGCGCTATAACTAATTGTATCCCCCTGCACCTGCACATTACGTGATGTGATAATGGCCGACGCAATCCGCTCCCGACCAGCCGACATCGAGATTATTAACGGCGAAACAAATGGCGCCTGAATACTTTTTTTTTCGTAGCCCAGCAGCGTAGCGACCAGCGATTTGGTATTTTCTGGTGCAGCGACCTTGAATACCCCTTGTTCATCTGCCACCGAATAGCCAAGAACCCGTCCGTCTTCATTCGTAGCCGCGACTATCGCCCCGGCCAGCGGCTCCCGGGTCGCCATATCCAAGACTTTACCCTCCAGAAAACGCTCTTGTGCATTCAACCCGTAGGCAATAAATAAAAATAGCGCGATTATAAAACTATGACGCACATTCATACACAACTTCTTTAATCACATGTTCCTCGCAGAATAACAAAGAAACCTTTCCTTCAGATAAGACATGGCATTGATCTGGATGCTGCCCTGCATTGATTAAAGAAATGGTTTTTACATTGCCTTCCCAACTGAACATCATAAGATATGCTGGTGTATCGCCATAAACAAAACCCTTATCGACCGAGAGATAACAAGGATCGTAGACAAGCGCAATGCCCGATTTATCTACGCTTCCGGCGATAAAGGTAAATGGTATGGACCCTTTGAAAGCGCATATTTTATGTTTCCCGCTCTTGTATATGGTATAATCCGGGGTTGGGGCATCTGGAACATCCCATACTTTTATTTGAGATAGCCGATCATCGTACAATTCGATACGCCCCGAATGTTTATCGATATAAAAAAAGCGACTGGCATCTTTATTTGACAGCAAAAAACCATCTACAACATTATACGTGTCCACGCTGGGAGTATTTCTTTGCATGTAGTTACATTCTTTGTCCGAGAATAACACTCGTCTTTTCCTGTTTTCAAAGGAATCCGGATTCAGAAAGAGCAACCGATTCTGTTTCGCGGCCAAAATACATTGAGCGTGTATATTTGTTTTATGAAAAGACAGTTCACTGTTATCGCCCAATCTTTCCGGTGTAATTAGGGCGAATCGTTCCTTAACAAAATCGTGAAGTAATACTCCTTCTGCTGATGCAGCATAGATAATCCCGAGGCATCGATCCTCGTCTTGTCCATATAGAATCTCACGCACCAGTTTATTCGTTCTAATATTATAGACTGTAAAAATTGCAGAATCTGCTCTTTGCTTATGCGCTGCAACAAGTATCGAGTCGTTAACGATTGAACACGACACGGCGCCTGCAACAGGATAAATCAAGGTGTCCACCGCAACCAGGACATTTGACGTGGAAAGACTCAAGGCTTCTTCTTTCGGCTTCGGGGAACATCCCCCAAAAAACAGAGAGAAAAGAACACACAAAGAAACAACTACCGACCTGTCCATAGCGAAAAACTTTGTGTTTCATTGTCTTCTACTACATATATCCCTTTCGGGAGATCCTCTAATCGGGAGGCTAACAATATGCGAGCATCCTTAACTTGATCGGGAAAAGATTCACGAAACCAATAGTAGTCAAATGTTTCCCGATCCGGCCCATCCAGTAATATAATGAGAGAATACTCGGTTTCGGCTTTTTGGAAAGACTTGTATAAATCAATCGCCGATGAGATGCATATAGAACACTTTGCATCCGTTAACATAACAACAGCTCGAGACAACGCCTGGCTCGAGATATTGTTTGCAAACAAACTATCTGCCCGAGCCCCTTGAACACCAATGTCATAAGATCGTGCCCCCGAAAGATATTCCATGAATACGTTTTCTTGAGGCGAGCACGCTTGAAGGATGCTGAAGAAAAACAATAAAACTACCCTATTCTTCATTTCTTTCGATTACTGAAAACCGCATTGTTTCCTTTGGGTGCTTAACCCCTATCTCCCCAATACGCACGACCCCAGAACCTGCCAAATGACTATTTACAAAAGTGTAGTATTCCTCCATCATTTCCCGGATCATCCTGTTGTACTGCTTTCGAGTTATCGGCCTGTAAGGATAACTAATCTTATTGATCGGCACCTCCTCATTTGAAACCGACAGTGCCTCGAATTCATATTGTCTGCTATCATCATATGCGAACACAATCAAACCCGGTAACCCTCCCAATTTCCATGGCCCGACAGGAATCGGGACTTCCGATGTGAACCAGGCATACCAAAGACGACCCCCAAACACCGTCGTTGCTTGTTGACACAAATATGACCCGAATCTTCGTGTGGAATCCGTAAGAGCCCAATTCAGCGACGGGGCTTTCTCTGTAACCTGATAATCCTCTGCTCCCATTCGGCAAGTAAATACTGTTTCATTCTGGGGGCGATTGAATAGAAGGACATCGTAAAAACCCGCCCAATAAGTATTGTAGCTTATTGCGCGGAGCAGTTTTCGTTCTGTACCCCTCAAATCCTCTTTAATACCCGTATCATACTGATACTTGATTATGTCCTGGTACTTTGTCCATGTTTGTCCAACAAGAAGAATATCTTCCGTCGAACACCGCTTAAAACCTAGTGTATCCCACACAAATGTTTTACGGTAAACTACAGACACAAATGCATTATCCAACCTTCTCTCTCCATAATAATAGTCGTCGCCAAAAATGGCGTGTGCGTGAGAAATGTCTTTATTGTGGGTTTCAAATAGCGTTGATTGTCCTCTCAGGGAAAATCCTGAAAGGACAATCAAAAAAATAATAATAAACGTTTTCCTTACATTCATTTCTAAGCTCTAAGGATGAATATCTTCCAAATCCGGAAGAATTGCCATCGCCTCCCCATGGTTTCCGGAGCAATAATACGGATCACCTTCGGGCGGGATAAACTTGCAGGTCCCTTTATCTCCCAGACAGGCGAGATAGTATCCATTTTCCAGATCCGTAATGCGACAAGACGCATCTGCTGTCGTTTGAAAAGACGAGAAGAAACTGAGCACGAGCGCAATCGCAGCCGCTCGAGCCAAACGAGATTTGTTGTTAGTCTTCATTTTGTTATTATTATAGAGTGATTTCGCCAACAAATAAATGCCCAAATATCGGTCGAACTTAGAGCCTCCAACAACCGGGATTGCCGGATATCGACACTCTTGTGACGCCAGCGTCTCCATTAACAAGGAAACGACTATGTTCTCCTGTAGTAGTGTTTTCAATCACAATCAAGGTCATCCCCATATTAAAAAGGAAGTCTATCGCGATATAGCATAAGGATGGATTATAATATGCTTTTAAAGGAACAACCGACGGTGCACAGTTGACTGGCCCACCTATATTTCCCTCGCTCTCTTCAATAATAGGGATTTCCGTGTTCTCCCCACCACCATCTCCGTCCATAAAACAAGATGCAAGTAAAGTCGGACTAGATATACTAAGACCGATAACGACAAATAAGAGTTGAACTAATTTTCGCATTGTTGAGAAACTTACACTGCGAAGGTATAAACTACCACCTCCACTCGCAAGGAAAAAAAAGAATATTTTCTAACAGATGAAGAAATCGATAATCTTCGTAACCGCTTCATATTCAGCACAATATGAAGCGGTTAGAGTATTTGTTAGGTTCCGCATTTCTAACAATATCCCCCTCATTTTTCAGCCAAGATACCCTATCTTGCAAACTATCAGAATTTTAGCCTACCGAAACCCAGGCAATGGTTTTGTTAGCTTTTTTCAACCAGAACAGACAATAGCGGGTCTCCTCCAGGAGGTTCATGCGACGGGCGAGCAGCACCAGGTTGGCGCCCTGGCTCGCGAAGGCCTTGGCCATCTGGAGGCCCAGGCCGGTGAATGCGCCGGTCACAACGGCGACACGTACGGAAAGATCGAAGTAATTCTTCATATTCACGGTTACTATTTTTACTTGGTAAACGCAAATAGACGAAAAAAGATTCTAATCGCCCTTCGCGCGGCGGAGCGTGAAGATTGGAAGGTAGCGTAAAGCTCCTGTTCTTTTTCTCTCACTGTATTGTCATGCCCAACTTGAACATCGGCAAATACATAGAGATCAAGACGAATGCGACGATTACCCCAATAAAAATAATCAGCGCCGGTTCAAGCATATTATTCATCTGCTTGATTTGATAGTTCAACTCCTCCGCCAAGTCATCGGAAAGCGTTTTCGTCATCGCGTCCAGCGAATTCGTCTCTTCGCCCACACGAAGCATGACGAGAAATTTCCTATCATAAAGTTCCGGATACGCAGCAAAAGCATCTGCCATCAGCGAACCTGCCCGAACTTCATCCGACACATATGACAACGATTGTTTGTACGGATAAAGAGTCAGAATCCCGCTTACAAGTTCCAGAGACTGAATCAGCGGGACGTCCGAACTGACTAATAGTTTCAGAATCTGGCAGAAACGGGAAACCTGCGATTTCTTGACAAGACTGCTGAGTCCCGGCATCGCGAGGATGATCTTTGCACGCAGAGACTGATACCACGGAACGTCGTGATACCGACGATGTAGGATATAAACAAAGCCCAAAGCGCCCAAGACAATCGAAAGGAACATCGGCATCCAGGAAGAAAGCCCAATGATAAAACGTGTCAAGCCCGGCAATTCTCCGCCCATTCTGGTGTACACTTGCTCAAACATCGGGACAACAACCGAGAGCATAAAAATGACAATGACCACCGCCACAATCAGAACAATCGCCGGATAACTAATTGCGCCAACGATAGCCCGGCGCTGGGCTTCTTTCCGTTCGTAGTATTCAGATAAGAAAGCAAGCGCTGCCATCAGGTTCCCGCTTTCTTCTCCCACACGAACAACGCCATAATCTAGTGCCGAGAAATCCTGCGCGCGCATTGCCAACCACAAGCTATCCCCCGAGATCACATCGGAAAACAATTCCTCGTATAACTCTTTTTCCCGCCCCTTTGCCCCTTCCGTGATTACTGAAAATGATGACGCAAAGTTCATCCCTGCCCGCAAAAGGACATGGAGCTGCGAATATAATAAGCGTTTCTTCTGGTCTGTCAGTCTTATTTGTCCCATCGTTCAAGAGTCTCTACAACAACACCGTCTCGATAATAGCGCGCACTATCACTGACGCTGACACTGTCTGTCATTTCCAGCAGCACCTCATGGCGCTGAAGTCGTAGTAATCCAGTCCCGATCTCCATCCTCGCCTGCTGGCGTAAAACATATTGAAGCATATTAAGTCCTCCAAAAACAACGAGCAGGACAATCCCGGCGAGCAGCATGCTCACCAGTAACTCAGGCAAGGTGCTTCCTTTATAGCGACTCATCTTCATCCGCATAGAATTTATAGACGACTTTCTGGCCGTCACGCATGGTGGCCGTCATCGTGACAGGCACCAGCCCCAGATAAGCATCGCCCGCCTCAAATGAAAGTTTCCCCCACGAGTATTCATATTCAATCCGGCCAGATTCCATTATCCGCAACAAAGCCCGCCGCTCATTGAAAGCCTGTTCCATCTCATCCCAGGCGGGATTGCTTATTCGGTTGATACGCGAAGCCGCACCCAGCGCCAAGGCAAAGACAATCATAAAAACCAGGGACGAAACTACCGTCTCCAGCAAGGTGGAAGCATTCAGTCTCATTGAGCCTCAACTATTAACCTCTTCCCCCGCCAGTCAAGAACCACATATTTTGGCTTAATCTCGAGAATTCTGGCGTCCTGAACCTGCTCTCCCAAAGTAAGCATTCTCCACTCATTATCCACCATGATTATCGCCAGATCTTTGCCATCTTTACCTCGCATCAACCCTTTAAAAAGCACCTGCGGCGCAGAAGATTCTGGGGCAGGCTTCGTTAATTCTTGCACTGATTCTTTATGTATCACGGCTCTCCTCTCCAGAAAAGGATCCCGATAGTTCAGCAAAAGCGTGTCCAGGGCTTCACCTTGAACTTTTTTTTCTTCAATTTCCCCAATAGGCCGGGAGACTTCTTCTGGCCTCGTCATCTTCCAGACACGAACGCCGATCAGTCCCCATATCATAATCACGCAGACGATCAATGCAACCAACGTAACGTTCTTCTTCATCTCAATGTACTTTTTTAACAACCCGCCTGCGATATGGCCCCTCCAGAAAGATTGGATAGGTCGCCTTATCTGGACGTTCAAAAATGCAGTCATTCAAAACACCCGGGTATTTCTCTCCGGATATCTCAAAAAAACAGTCCCTCAAGTAAGTTGAGCCTCGCACCTCTCCTGCAACACAAGCGGACCCATCCACATACAGAAGCCCCTCAATCCGCGCACTCCCCTCCATTCGGAGACAAGGATCCTCCAACATCATGTCTTCCCGTCCTCCTGTCATGGCTATTACATAGCCACACACCCGACTCCCGTCTCGTATCGTTATACATGGATGCCGTTCCTCATTTGAAACATACAACCCGGAAGGATATTGAAGTCGGGCACCTTCCCCCACTACGATAGAGTCAGAACAAAACAATTGGAGACTTCCTTCAAAACCGTCCTCTATCGTTGCTGTGCGAGCTAAAATTAGAATTTCATCCAATCTAGATTCTCTCCGGATCTTTATCCGATCTGCGTATAAGATCCGATTACCTCGCATCTCCAATATCTCATCATCATTCCTAATATAGGACAGATTCGTCGGGGAAAGGAAACTGGTCCTGGCTTTCGGGACATTCAAGTGATACCAGGCCTTCGGTCTCAAACTTGAAAGAGAATCCAGATACGCGAACACCGTAGAATCCACCGTTGGTAACTGCATCGTGGAAACCCTCCATTTTTCAACTGGGACCGAAGGGCCGGAAAAAGGATTTCCCATCAACTCCGTATAGTTAATCCCGCTTTGAGGGGCATACACGACTCCTTGCACATGCGTTGACCCGGCAAGGGACAATGGACGGTTGCGGTCGGTGACATATAAAGCAGATTCATAATCGGAAGGGGAAGCTTTTCCAACGACCTGAATGAACGGAAAAGGTAAATGCTCGGAACGGAAAGCCGCCACTTCATACAAGCCCCATCGGCTTACGGAAATCGTTACGCCGGTTTCTTCCTCGTCGAACAACGCGACGGATACAGAATCACCAGGACCGGCTAGTGTACTATCCACCAAATATCTGGCTGCAGCGGAATGAAGATCTAGTGTCCATTGTTTCTGGCGATGATAGAGGGCATAGTTTATCCGGTCGAGATTAACGAAGGTCAAGGCAGACAGCAGGATCAATGCCATGAGCACGGAAATCACGAGCACAGTAGGAAGAGAGAACCCCATCAAACTATCTCCGGCCTTCTTCATCCTTAACCAATTGTATTAGTTCCATCTCCAAGGTAACGACATCCTCGTTTTCGTTTCGTCTTAAGAACGAAAGAGAAGAGAGACGCATCCCTTCCTTTTCTTCAAGAAAGTGGACAAGTTTCAGCAGCGGGATAAATCGACCTTTTGCCTGCAGTTTTGCAGAATATAGCGAGACTCCGGCTTCTGATTTCAAAAAGGAGGGGATATAATTGACGATGGTGAATCCTTCCCGTGAAGACATGGCGTCCAACTCCCCGACAAAGGCCTCTCCACTCAGTATTTTCTCAGCAGGCAACTGCAAAGAAGTGGAACGCACCGGCATGTCGGCCTGAGTTATTGACAATTTCCGATACTCCTTATATTGCTTTCCTGTTTTTGACAACACCGCGACCCACAGAAAGAGTGGAAGGAAAACAAACAGCGACACTAATTTGATGATTCCCAAGTACGTTTTCATCGCGAAAGCATAATTTCAAAATCATAATGATCTTTTTCCGGATGTTCATCCAAAGATCGGACTTCCACGTCCCAGGAAGCGTCACTCATTCTAGCAGCAAATGAGACAACGGATTGAACTCTTTCAGCTTTCCCCTTCAAGCATAGGCCCTGGCGCATTACAGCCAGGTTGCTCAAGTTCATCCCGTCGGGCAACAAGGATGCAATATAGTCTATGGACGAGCTGCTTACGGGCAACGCCAGCGACTTATATTCAGATAGCATCCTTTCCTGCTGGGCAGACAAGGCTACTGCCTGCTCCGTCGCTTGCCGATTAAAGCGGGACTGCATTTGCGCCTCGCTGACACGCCGTCCAAGATCTAACGAAACGATATAATTCAAAGAAAGCACAAGAAGCCAGAACAGAAGAACCGGAAGAAGCAGGCGATGACACCACTGCCCGGCCACGCAATTCAACAGGGGCCGGTTGGATATGATCTCATTCCATTTCCCGAGTTTTGCAGCGCGTCTGGCAGCCTCGGCTTCCACATCTTCTTTTGAGCCACCAATGACTGTATCCGCCACATACGCTCCATTCAAGGATGCAAATGTTTTGCACACTGTCTCTCGAGGCACATAGAAAACCTTCGCTGAACCCTGCGCCCACAGCAACGAATCATTGTGCATGATTCGTCGAATGATCGGGTCCCCCTCATTGATTACGCGGGAAACAACGTCGGGGCCATATATGGCCAAAACAACGATATTCTTATTATTGAGGCCAGCGCACTGGATCTCTGCCACGCCGTCCTTCACGTGAACAGGAACGGGTGTTATCTTCGCCCAAATCATGGAATAATTGTCGGTCTGATGAAGATGTTGAGTTTGCGGGATTCTTTGGTCTTTTTGACGTTTCCGAATATGGATCGAAGAATCGGGACTCTTGAAATCCACGGAACACCTTGGGTCGTGTCTTCCATAAGATTCTTCTCAATGCCACCCAGAAGCACCATCTCCCCGTCCTTAACCTTTACGATTGAGTTGAATCCACGTTTGGTCATACCGGGCGGCGCCGTATTGTCGCGGATTTCGCGCTCGGTAAACTCATCTTGATTTAGGTCTATACAAATGGTGATAGTGCTGTCCGCACTTACGGTCGGTGTCAAATCCAAAATAAAACTCGCCTCAATGCTTTTCCATAAATAGGATTCAGACTGGAGGGGGTTTTGCGTTCCGATGATATTCACCTGGCTTTCTTTATAATGCTTGACTTCTCCACTCTTAAGCACGGCCTTGTGTCCATTGAGGGTTGCAAGCTTCGGTGTAGATCGGAGCGTCACAATGCCATCTTCCTCAAGCATTTTCAAGTCTGCGTAGAAGTTAGGCCCAACTTCGCCAAGATTCATCAAGCCAAGTCCGTTGAATGCGTGGATAAGTTGATTAATTCCACCGGCCCCCAAATGAATGTCCACACCAGGACCCAACGTACCGTAAGACACTTGCGAGGCTTCAAGGCCCTTACCCAAGGTGATCCCAGTATTCCGGCTCTTCCTATCCGACTCTTCCACGATAATAACGTCAATCGAAATCAGTGGAACTTTCTTATCTATAGTCCGAAGATAGTCTTCCAATGCTTCCACCTCGCGCAAATTTCCGCTGAGAATGAGACTATTCAGATCCGGGAATAGCTTTATCTCCAAACCACGGCTAAGTTGCTCTGGAATAATCTCCACCACATTATCAATCGTCCTATATTGCATCGGGAACACCCGCACACAATAGGTCGCAGAGACATCATCACCCTCCCCTTGCAATAAGAAAGGATCGTTCCCCCGGCTTCGCTCCCCGATGAGCCAGACGCCGTCCTCATTCCGGGTGCAACGAAAACCGTTGGAAAGCGCTATACTTTCCAACATTCTCTCCAAAGACAAGTTCACGCCAAAACCCGATACGATTTTATCACACAAAGGCGGCGCAACCAGAATGGTCTGCCCAGTCTCCGCTGTCAGTCGCCGCGCAAGCACATCCAGACGACATCCTTCATAATCCATTCGGTACATGCCGCTCGAGTCTCGCTCAACCGTTATGGCGGGAAGAGCCTCCGGAGGCCGGTATGGCGAGAAACTAACGATCCCGTTCTCAACGGTCATATCTAAATCACCCTGGCGGCAGCACAAAAGCACCACATCTTTGACGGGAACTCGTTCCAGATTACAGGTAATTTGCGCTCGGGATCTGTCCATTGCCAGATTTACATTCAGTTTATTTCCAATGGCTATCGTTTTGAGTAGCTCCGTGACATCGAAATTAGTTACAGAGACATCCACCAATTCGAGGTATTGTGGCTCCCGTTGAGCCAGACTATCCAAGGCATTGGCGATTCTTGCATACCGGGGCTCCGACTGTCCATACGCGCTCAGACCCAACGTGATGGCAAATAATATCGCAACTGCTACTTTCTTCATCTTATTTTATTTCATGAACGGTAACACTTCCTCTAAGGAAGTTTCCCCACGACGGTATAGGTCAGCAGCCGCATCTTTTAAGGTCCTCATCCCTTTCGTCTTGACAATATCCTCAACGCAACTTCGGGATTCCCTGATTGCCATTGATAAGTCTGCGTCTATCGGCAATACTTCATATAACGCTTTTCGGCCCATGTAACCAGTATAGAAGCAATGCGAGCACCCGACAGGTTTGTATGTACCATCACCTACCGGCTGCTTACAGTGCGGACACAAAGTTCTAACCAGGCGTTGAGCCACACAAGCAATAAGCGTCTCAGAGAGCAGATACGGGTGGACTCCCATATCCACCAGTCGAGTGATACAGCCCCAAGCGCTGTTCGTATGAAGCGTGGACAGAAGAAGGTGCCCTGTCAGCGAGCTGCGGATGGCCATCTCCGCCGTCACCTCATCACGGATTTCGCCCAACATGATGATATCCGGGTCCTGACGAAGAAAGGTCCGGAGAGCCATCGGAAAATCCAATCCGATGTCTTCCCTCAATTGTACTTGGTTCACGCCACCCAGCGTGTATTCGACGGGGTCTTCGATAGTAAGGATATTGTTGTCTCCCCGGTTCAGCAGTTCCAGCGTTGCATAAAGTGTTGTACTCTTGCCCGAACCCGTGGGGCCGCTTATTAAAATCATCCCGTGTGGATGAGAAACTGCCCGCACATAATCGTCGTACTGCCGCTTGTCGAAGCCCAACTCCGGGAGAGACAAATGTCGATTATTCATCGTTAGCAGACGCAACACGATTTTCTCCCCGTAGATGGTTGGCAGAATGGAGGTGCGGATATCGAATCGGGCTTCCTTCCCCTCATGGATGATTCGTCCATCCTGCGGAAGACGCTTCTCGGAGATATCCAAATTGGACATGATTTTTATGCGATTCACGAGCGCCATATAAGACGCTTTCGGGATGATGTGTCGCTCCAACAGCTTTCCATCAATCCGGAAGCGGATCCGACACCGATGCTCAGACGGCTCCATATGGATATCGCTGGCTCGCATCCGATAGGCTTCATCTATCAACGACGGGATATCTTCAAAATTCGCAGCCGATACAGAGACCGAATCGATTCCGCTACGGTAGTGAACGGCCAGCAAGCGATTCAACTCCGCTGCGGACATGGCCTTCACTGCCACTCGCTTTCCAAACACATCGGCAATCTCCTTGATAGCGGTATCATATTGCCGGCCCGTCTCACCCAGACAGAGCAGCCCATCACTCCCGTCCAGCCGATAAGGAAGCAGCCGATAAAACAAGGCTTCTTCAGCCGTAAATACTTGCAGGGCTTCCGTTTCTACTATGATTTCCTGTTCAAGCGCCATTGGAAGAGACTATTACTGAAGTACGATGAACACTGCAAGACATGTCCCAAAGACAGACACCAGCGGGATTCCAGCCAAGTTGGGCTGGAGCCTCCTGCACACGGGCCACACGAACAACGCGAGCGTACATGAGATTATGAGATACCAAAGGAATCCTATCATCTCAAATACCGGAAGCACGGCCACCAGAAATAGAACATCTCCCAGCCCCAACATGGACCGGATATCTTTCTTCCGAACACGCAAATAGGCACAAACAGCCGCACCAATAGTCAAAAAAAGAACGGCATTACCAAGCACCTGAATGATAAACGGACGCAGACCAACTGCCACACAAGCATTCACCCATAACACGAACCCCAATGCCAACAGCCACCACGAGGATACCGTCCGGCTTCGGACATCCGAAACGACCAGCACCCCCAGAGGAATGATAGATAGCAACGACCAGCTCATTTTTCAGTCCTTCACCGTCTCCCTCAGATTCTTGTCCTGATCGATCTCCCAGACGTTGAACACGCCGTCTTTGTCGAAGTCCACGACAGCAATCGCCTGGGCTTTAAAACCCCGGTCCGTCGCCTCCACGATCTCAATCCGATAATTGGCCGGGCCTCCGTCCGTGACCAAGGGCTCCTGCTCAAACCCCAACTCCTCCAGGTTGTCGGAGTAATGGGAGTACGTATAGAAGTGGCTCTTCTCCAGCGAATGCAAAAACGCGAGCTGCTGCTGCGCCTCCGTAGCCTTTGCCCGGGAGATCAAGGGCATCAGGTTCGGAAGGGCCACCAGCACAAGAATGCCGATAATCGCCAGAACCACCAGTAGTTCCGGCAAAGAAAACGCAGCTAATTTACTTTTTTTCCACAAGGGGATCTTCAAAAATCTCATTTTTCATAATGAATTCGCATAATTTGCATCTATAATACAATACCTTTCGACATTGCTCTACATAACAGTTCTTTACTCAATGTTGTTCTCTGCCTCGCTAGAATGCTTATACTGTACCCTATCTACAATCTTGAACACTCCATTGGGTTCAACCTTATAATACGTTTCGGAGTCGATTTCGCCCATCCAATCAAATGAAACAGTCCTCACGGATTGATTATCCATCCGTTCCGCATACTCGGGGCCCGAAAAGAACTGGTTGTATTCTTTTGCTACCGAGGCGACACATATGGCATCCAAAACTGAATTTCCTTTTACCGACATCAGATGAAAACTAATAACGTTCTCATCTTTCAAATTTACATTTTTAACGATATAGGTATCAATATCATCAGAAAGGTGCCATTTCCCGACAATATACAACCTAGTTACAGGTAGATATCTCGTTTTTAAATCGGAAGAGTCCAATGGAAATCCCTTTGGCATAATATAGCCAAGATTCGCCATCAACAATTTCTTAATGGCATCTCGCGATAACTCTATACCGTTCTCTTTCCACATGTCCTTTTCTTCTGTCAAGTATTTATTGGACCTAAATGGAGTTGCTCGTAAAATGCTATCCGGCAAGACTGCCATACCTATAGAGCCTGTCGAGGTGCCCTGGTTTTCTTGACGGGAGGCCTCCCCATTCCTGCACTGTACCATCAACCCCAACAGCAAAATGGGGAGCATTGGCAAGAAACGATTTATAAGATGAGCCATCTGTTTAACTAATTACCGCCCGGCGAGTCTCGCTTCGCGCGGCGGAGGGTGAAGATTGGAAGGTAGAAGAGCAGGGCCAGGGCGGAGAACAGAAGACCGGCGATGGTGCCCACGGCGAAGGCGAACCAGAACACTTCCCCCGGGCCGTCGAACAGGAAGGGGATCAAACCCAACACCGTGGAAAGGATGGTCAGGGAGATGGGCGCCATCTTACGAGAAACGGCTCGAAGGTAGGGGCGAACAGAGCCCTCTTTTCGGCAGGAAAGCCACGCTGCGACGAGATAGATTCCGGCATTGACCGTGATGCCCGAGAGCATGACAAAAGCCGCGAAGCCTCCCTTGTCGAAGGTGAAATCACTCACACCAAAGGCCAGGAACAGGCCCACGAAGGACAGCGGGATCATCAGGATGATTGCAAGCGGAAGCCGCAAGGAATTAAAGTACACGGCGCTGATCACGAAGATGAGCGCGATGACCAGCAGGATTAACCAGGCATATTTCTCTTTGTGGTCGTAGTACCATCCGCCCCGTTCGTCGCTGGCCCGGAAGCCCAGCGGCAGGACGCTCCCATTCATCCAGTCCACCGCTTCCTTCAGCACTTTATTAGCCAGCTGGTAGGATCCGATGAAATTGAAACGAACCGTAATCTGATACGACTGGTTCTCCTTCTGAATCGGCAATCCCGTGCGGCTCTTGGTAATACTCCCGATCTCCGCGAGCTTCATTTTACGCTCCCCGTCCACGGCGACAGCCGTATTGTCCACATGCCAGAGGTCCAGCACCTCCTTTTCCGAAGAGACAAGGCGCACGTTCACGTATTCCCCGCCATATGGAAGACGCAACACGGAGGCATCATAGAGAGGAGACTGCAGGGCGGCATAATACACATACGGGCTGATGCCGCGTCCGCTCAACGCTTCATAGTCATAACGCAGATTGAACTCCGTGCGGGGCCTGTCGTTCCATCCTGCGCCCCAGATCTCCGGTTCCGACACGCGGCGATTCTCCGACAGGTGTTCAATCAGGCGCTCGCCATAGGCATTCAGCTCATCGGCATTATAGCCCGTCAGCGTGATGCTGTACGAACGCGAATCAGAGACAATGTTATTGTTGAAATAACTGTCATCAATACCGGACACGCGCCAGTTGGCACCGCCAAAATTGGTCGCCATCGCAATCACGTCCCCTTTGATGCGAGACGGCAGCCAAGTCCCTTCGAACTCCGGCTTAAACCACACCGTGATGGTGCCATTGTCGTATCTGGTGATCCGCGTTTCGAACACGTCAATCTCTTCAAAATGAGCTAGGTAGTTCTCCATGCTGCGCATCACTTCGTCCAATTGCTGCACCGTGCACCCTTCGGGCATCCCGGCACGCACATAGAGTTGTGGCCGGGCAGGCTCGCGGTAGAAATCGGAACGCGCCATCGCCTTATTAAACAATCCGAAGGTCGAGCTCAGGATCTTGTCCACCGTACTCTTATTGTCGGCGTAAGGGCGCCAATTCACGATCTTATTCAGGACCACCTCGTAACGCTTCTGTTCCCGACCTTCCTCACCAAACTTCGTCGGCAACAGACAAGTGGGGATGCCGAACAGCAGCACCAACGCCACCCAGTACACCCAGCGGTGCCGTACGCCCCAGGCGATATAGCGCCCGTATGCGATGCGGCGCCGCGCCTGGCGCCTTAAACGCTTCGGGCGGGGCATCCGCGCCGACACGGGGAAGTAATCCAGCAGCGCCGGCACGAACAAGTACGCCACCGCCAGCGACACGCAGAGATTAATCACGATCACCCAGGTAAAGTCCGTCAGGTTGGCCTTCTCCTGCTCCGGCATAAGCAGAATGACCAGCAGTGCCGCCACCGTGGTCAACACCGCACAAAGCAGCGAAGGGAACACCTTCCTGTCCCCGTTGCGAGCATAATGATCAATCATCACGATGCTGTTGTCGATGATAATACCCAGCGACACCGTCACCCCCGCGAGGGTGTAGATGTGAATCTGCAGGCCCAGGAAGAAATACAGCGCCACCGAAATCAGCAAGTTCACCGCCAGCGTGATGGCAATGACCAGCATATAACGCCAGGACCGCGCCATCACAAACACGAAGACCAGCAGGATCAGCAAGCAGAGCGCCGTGCGGAAATAGATTTTGTCCAGCTCTTCGGAGATGTACTCGGAGTAGTCGTAGCTCACCGAGATGCCAATTTCCTCCGGGAAACCGGCTTTCAGTTCTTCCACCCGAGCCTTCACCACCTGCACCACCCCGATGAGATTGGCGTCCGAACTCACCACCACGGACAAGGTCAGCACGTTCAACCCGTTCACGCGGTAGTAAGAATTCGGCAGCGCCTCCTGGTAGCGCCACGAGGCAATCTCCCCAAGGAACACCACCCGCGCACCCACCCGCTTTATCGGAATGGACGCGAAGTCTGCCCGCTGGCTGCGCAGCCTTACCCCCCAGGCCTGCCCGCCCGACTGCGTCACGCCCAAAAGCTCCTCCGCATAGTAGTCGGACAGGGCGGAGCGGATGTCCGTCGCCGTGATGCCCAGGGTCTCACATCGCGGCGCATCAAAGGTAATCACCCACTCGAAAGGCGTCTGCCCATAGAATTCCACGCTGCTCACGCCCTCCACCGTGGAGAGCGGATAGAGTAGCTCCCGCTCCACGAACGCCGCAATCTCCTGAGAAGGCAGGGCGCTGCGGATACTATAACTGATGGCCGTCTGCGTCTTTTCGCCGCGGGAATTGAGCGAAATCGACGGATAGGTGCAGCCAGCCGGAAGTTTCGAATAGATATTGCGGATCTGCGAGGCCACTTCGAAACGCACGGCCTCCAGGTCCGCGCGCCGCCTTACCGTCATCGAAATAGACCCGCTGCCATCCCGCGACACACTGCTCACACCCGAGCAAGTGCGGATTGTCGAAAGCACACCCTCCAGCGGCGCCGTCACCTCCGCCTCCACGATGCGCGCCGAGGCGCCGGGATACTGGTAGCTCACCGAGATGTTCCGCGTAGCGGCTGTGGGATTGTACTGTACCTTCAGACGCGGGAAGCAGGCGATGCCCACCACGGCCGCCACCGCCATCAGCAGCAGGACCGAGAAGGACGATATGCGCCTGTGCTCTGCCATCAGCCGCGCCGCTTCCGATAGATGGCGGCATAGACCGTGGGCACGTAGAACAGGCTCACGAGCGTGCCCGCCGTCATTCCGACGATGATCACCAGGGCCATCGGGTACTGCAGGTCAGCGCCCATGTTGCCGCGCGATAGGAACGGCGCCACCGCCAAAATAGTCGTCAACGAGGTCATCAGGATAGCCTTGAGTCGGCGATGGCCCGCTTCGTGGACGGCCGCTTCTACCTCCATTCCGCTGCGCGCCAAACGGTTGATGGTGTCGATCTTGAGAATCGAATCGTTGATCACGATGCCCGTGATCACCACGAGGCCGATCAGCGACATCATGTTAATGCTTACCCCCAGCAACCACAGCGCCCCCAGCGAGACGGCGATGTCGATTACCACCTCCGAGAGGATGATGAAGGGCTGCAGCAACGACTCGAACTGCGATGCGAGAATCAGGAACAACAGCGCCAGAGCCACCAGAAGAACCAGGAGCATCCCCCGGATCATTTCCCGGTTCGTAAACCAGGCACCCGTGAACGCCGCATCGAAGCCACCTGTACGGCGCAAGGCCCCCCGGACGGCCGCCATAGCCGCGGGAACGTCCCGCGCCGGGATATCCAGCGCCAGGGGGTAGTAACTACCGTCGTCTCCCGACACCAGCGTCTTGAAGTCCTGCTCGAAACTTTGCCACATCAGTGCCGACGCAGGAATATCCACCGTCCGCGACGGATCGGCGGCATCCGGTACGCTCACGCTGGCGCCATCGAGGATCTGCGCGAGCTCCTCCGAGTCCGTGCCCAACACCACCGGCACCGATCGCGCGCCCTGGACGATTTCGAACAGCACATTGCCGTTCAGCGCATTGCGGAGCACGTTCGTCAAATCGCTAAAGCTCACGCCATAAAGCGCCATCCGCTCGGGATCGGAGACATACAGGACGTCCTGCTGCAAGGGAATATCGTCAATCTGAACCCCAGGCAGAGAGGCCCGCACTTCCGAGAGCGCTGCCCGGACGCCCGCCACGGAAAGACTGCCTCCGCCGTCGGTTGGACGCAAGCGCGCAAGCAACTGCGGCTCCCGCTCCGCGAAGACCATCTCGAAAATGTTGCCGGACGTTCCCCACGCCTGGATAGCCGCGGGCCAGCGCTCGCGCACCTGTGCGGACAGGCGCTCCTGCAGGGTCGCCAGCTCTCGCGCCGAGCTGCAACTTACATACAGCGAGGCCTCGCTCATCGACTGGTCCTCACTGTGTCCCAGCACGAACTGCGGCACCCCCACCAGGGCAGTGGTCCGCGCTGGTGGCGCAACCGCCGCCTCCAGCGCCATCACCCGGGTGCGGTTCTCCTCCAGGGTGATATGCTCGTTCCAGTCCACGCGCAGTATTGCGTCGGTGTAAGTGATCGGCGGCAGCTTCTCCTTGTGCATCCCCCACACGCACACCGCGGCAAGCACGGCACAACCCAGCGGCAGCGCCCAGGCAATCCATTTATGGCCCAGGTGCCAGCCCACTGTCCGGTCATACCAGCGCATTGCCCCGTCGAAGCGGATCCGCGAAAGGAAGGCGTTCGGCCGGAAAGCCGGCAGCTTTTTATAGATGGCCCAGTAATACACCGGCAGCACGACCACCGTCACGGCGTAGGATACCAGCAGGACCGTGGTCACGGCGATGGCCTGGTCATAGAAAAGTTGCCCAGCCAGGCCATTCAGGAAGATCAGCGGGATGAACACCGCACAGGTTGTCAGCACAGACGAGAGCATCGCCCCGCGCACTTCCTTCGTACCTTCCACCACAGCGCTGCGTAACGCCTCACCCCGCTGCCAACGGGCGGTGATATTGTCCGTCAGCACGATGGTGTTGTCCACCATCATACCCACACCCAGCAGCAGGCCGGACAGGGAGATGATATTGATGGACAGCCCGATGGCATAGAAAACGAAAAACGACACCACCAGCGACACCGGAATCGTCAGCGCCACCAGCAGCGGCGAGCGAAGGTCCTTCATGAAGAAGAAGATGACCACGATGTCCAGCAGGATGGCCAGGAGGATATTCAGCAGCAGGTTGCGGATGGAATAGTCCAGCAGCGCCGTCTGGTCGCGCGTCAGCGTGAAGCGCATCTGCGGATAATCCTGCTCAAAGGCTTCCAACTGCTCCGCAATCCCTTTGCGGAGCGCAGCCATCCGAGCCTCGCTCTGCTTAATCACGGCCAGCGTCACGGCATCCTGCCCGTCGCTGCGCGAGAGGCCCGTGCGCGGCACCTCGCACTCCATCACGGACGCCACATCTTTTACCTGAAGCGTGCGCTCCCCGACCTTCAGCCACACGTCGGCAATGTCTTCGCGCGATGCGGCAAAAGAGCGGAAACGAACATTGTAGTGATACTCCCCGTCCCGAATCGTGAGGTTCGACAGGGACACGTTGGCCGACGAGACCGCCCGCTCGAACGCCGCCATCGTCAGGCCCAGCCGGGCAAGCGCCTCAGGGTCCGGAATCACCAGGATTTCGCGTTCCGCGGTCCCGCTCAGGTCCACCATCGCCACCTCGGGCAGCTGCTCGATGCGTTTCGCGATCACGTCGCGGGCGAATTCGCTCATCCGGAGGAAATCCCCGCCACCCTCGCGCAACGTGATATTGACATAGAAAGCCGGGATATCCGTAGCCGCGGCCTTGAACACTTTCGGCCGTTCGATGCGCGGCAGGGAGCCCATCGCGCGGTCAATTTTTTCGTTGACCTCGATATAGAAATAGTCGATCTTGTATCCTTCTTCGAAGGAAAGCGTCATGGTGGCGCTGCCGTCGCGCGCCTCGCTGCGAATATCCTTGAGATGCGCGATCTGCACCAGGCTCTGCCGCAGGGGCTTCACCACAGCTGCGTCCAACTCGCGCGCAGACAAGTCCGGGGCCGCCACCTGCACGGTCACGTAGGGGATGTCCACGTCCGGGATCAGCGACACGGGGAGCCGCCCGATGCCCACGAAACCCAGCACCACGAAGACCAGCAGGATCATCGTGACGGAAACGGGTCGATCCAGAAGTTTGCCCAGCATGCCGTTATTCTTTCTTCAGTACGACCTGCGAGCCATCCGCGAGGTTCAGGTTGCCCGACACGATCACGCGGTCTCCCTCAGACAAGGTCGCCCCGCGGTCCGTATTGGCCGTGACGGCGTAAGAATCGCTGTTGGCGCTGAGCGTATGCACATACACCCACTCGGCCCGGTCCCCTTCGCCATAGCGGAACAGCACCTCCAGCCCGTCGCGGATCACCACGGCGCTCTTCGGCACCACCAACTGCGCCGGCATGTCCTTGTCCACCACCACGCGGACATTCATCCCGTCCAGTAGCCCGGCAGTGCCGGGGATCGTGGCCGTAACGGCAATCTGGCCGTTTCGGTCCACGGTGGGGTTGATGCTCTTGATGCGTCCGGAAAAACTCCGTTCCTGGCCGAAGGGCGTCACGCGCACGCGCTGGTCGCGCGCTAAAAAGGCGTACTCTGACTCAAGTGCCGAGAAGGTCACATCCAGCGTCCCGTCGGCAATCAGGGTGCAGAATGGCTCCGCACCCGTTCGGTCCCACTGTCTCAGTTGCAGATCAGCCACCCGGCCCGCAAAAGGCGCACATAGCACCGTACCCGCCAGTGCCCGCTGCGCTTTATCGTAAGTATTGCAGGCGGCACTGTAACCGGAACGAATGCCTGCCCGATCCCGCACTTCGGCTGGCACAGAAGCTGAATCGGCGACAGCGTAGCCCAAACCGGCCAGCACATCCAGATACTCCAGCCGCGTACGCTCCCGCTCGATCCTGGCACTCTCCAAGGCCGCACGTTGTTCGCTGTCGTCCAGCCGCGCCAGCACGGTCCCTTTCGACACGGACATACCGTTCTGTACGCCCACAAAGACAATCTGCCCGCTCTCCCGGAAATACAGTGAACTCCGCTGCGATGCTACCAGTTTTCCGTTCGCAACCAGCTGCATCGGGAAGGTCTGGCGCTTGAGCGTGATCACTTCCACCTCATTGACTTCTGGTGCATAGCTCAGCTTGGAGGCATCTTCCGGGTCCGACGCTTTCGGCCCTTTGCAGCCCGGCGACAAAAGAATTGTCGCCAGCAGGATTGGATATAGCTTATTCGTTCTCATATCAGTTCGTCATTTCCTCGTAATTGACTGTCAGGTCTTCTCCCGAGAGAAAGTCATAGAGTGTTAGTTTGCGCAACGTATAGTAATAATTCCAGAAGCTGGAGATGTCGCGGATGTACTTCTGGGTGGCATTGTCACTCTCTGTTCGAGCAGTGTTCAAATCCGTCACACTGGCTTTACCGCTACGGAAGCGCTCCATTACCAGTGCATAGCGCTCCTGCGCGATGGCAGCGGCACGACGCGACACGTCGCACAACTGCCGCTGGTTATTAAACTGCCCCACCGCCGTGTACAAACTGATGCGCTTGTCATTCTCCGCTTGCTCCACCTGCGCTTTCACCACCTCCGCGGACGCCTCTGCCTTTTTCACGCGTCCCTTGCCCTCGCCCCAATCCAGGATTGGCACAGTAAACGTCAAGCCCACCACCTCCTGGTTCAACAGATCGCGATACACTCCCTGCAGTTCCGGCGCCGTCTTCGACAAGCCAAAACGGGCATTGAGTTGCATCGTAATGCCGCGCGAGGCCTTGGCTTTAGCAATGGCCGACTCGGCATTCAGCAGGTTGATGGCATTGTCGAGCGGGAAAGAGGCATTCTTCGAAGCCTTGTCCAGCACAAGGCCGTAATCCATCAGCACGGCCGGAAGCTCTTCCTCCAACACCGGATCCACCTCTCGTGTCTCGTTCAGTCCCAACAGCGAATTCAATAGCAGACGCGCTTCGCGCAGCGCCACATGGTTCTCGTTTACCGCAATGCTATCCGAAAGCTGACGCAATTCCAGCTGGAGATATTCGTCGCGCGTCACACTGCCCAGCGACAACCGCTCCCGGGCAATGCGAAGCATCTGTGTGGTGTTGTCGTAGTTGGTCTGCGACACGTCGTAAAGCTTCTGCGCCTCCATCACCCCAAAGAAACGGTCCACCGCCTTCAAAGTGACATCTTCCATCGACTCCAAATAGGTCCGTTTCGCCCGCTCGTACTCCTTCGGAGAGATGAGTTTGTCCCACTTGAACTGGTTGTAGGCAAACAGTGGCTGGCTGTAGGAGAGGGTCACCGGCTGTGCGTACCAGGTCTTGCCGCCCGAAGCAAACTGGTCGATGCGGGTAAGGTCGGTGTAGAGCGACAGCGTGCCGCCCGTGAAAGGCAGATTCTGCCGCACCCGCAGTCCCAGGCTATTCTCCATGTTGTAGTTGGATGTATACACCATCTCGCCCGTCTCGTAGTTCTGCAGCAGGCGCAGCGAGCGGTCGAAACTGCCCAAGGTACCGTATAGTGACAGGGACGGCAGTCGGCTCGCCTGGTACGCACGCCACGCCCAGTAGTCCGAGACAAACGCGGCCTTCGCCTGCAAAGCCGGGACTGACTGTTTCCGCGCCGTTGCAATGACCTCCTCGAGGGACATCGGCTGCGCCTCTGCACGCCACACCATCCCGGGAAACAGTACGGGAAGTAGTACGAGGATCAGCGCTAACTTTTTATTCATTTGACTTATTTTGGGCCGTCTCAATTTGCGACGGAGATTACAGTTAGAATACTGCCATACAAGCTTTTCAAAGTTAGTAACGCTTAAGCTACCGCGCAAGAATTTTCTTAAATACTTTCTAACAAACGCGGGCGCCGGGAATCATCTGCAACGTTCTGCTTTTCAATTATTTGCAGCATCAAAATGAACGAAAGGAAAAAACAGCATTTCTAACAACTCCCTATGGCCTAGCCGTAAAGGCGGGCATATTAGACCGATAAGCAATGACTTAGACACCGCGGGAAGCAAAATAGGATTATTGGCCTATTTCTTTAAAAAAGGCCATCTAGCCCGACTGAAAAGGAAGGCGATTATTTCGCCAAGAAACGCAATGAGTCCAGTGTTGACATTGTTTCCTCTCGTAGCCGAACCATTCCCGTATGCCGCTCGTTCACCGGCATGGCTGCAATACGCTGTGCCGTCTGCATGGCCTCCTGATTCCGACCCGTGCGGATTTGCAGCCGCATCAGGCGAACAAGTGGATACAGACGTGACGGCACCATATAATGTGCCTTCTCATACAACGCCTCTGCCCGGGCATCCTCTCCGAGCGCTTCCGCATTTTTCCCCATAATGATCTCGAACATCGGGTCGCAACTCATTTTCGAACCCTGTTCCAGCAACTTCGTACTCTCTTCGTACCGTTCCGTCAAATGTAACATGTACCCTTGCTCATATACTACTCGGGGGCTTTCTTCTCGCGTTGTCCTAAGCGAAGCCTTGGAATCCTCTCCGAATGCCCCCCGGAATCCCATCCACCCCGCCAACAACGCCGCGGCGATGACAGGCAAGCACCCCAACCGCCACGAACCGACCTTCAAGAGTCCAACGACCAATGCCACAAGTACGAACCCAGCCCCCAGAATCCGAAGTTGAGGCACCGATAGCGGATACGAAGCGCAAGCAAAAATGGCCCAAGCCGTCAGTCCTGCTGCTACTGGACTATTCGCGCGATGCAAGGCGATGACGGATAGCACCACCAGTGCAACCAACAAGAACATCGCAGGTATCCCGTACTCCATCCCCAAACCCAGGAACTCGTTGAAAGCATATTCCGGGCATCCGGCCACCCGCACGACCGCGGGAGGCGCCGTCTCCAGATGCGCCCGGAAGAAGGCCTCCTGGGCCTCTCCGTAGGCCCACAGGAGGGTCCCGGGGCCCGAACCCGTCCACGGATGCTCCGCGATCGCCCGGCACTCCATCCGCCAGATGTGAAGCCGACCCAGGGCGGATTCGGATTTGAGCAGGAACGCCCCCACCAGCAGTACGGCTGCCACCAGGGAGGAAGCCGGGATGACCCAGCGGTGCCCGCGGATCCATTCCCGCACGCGCGGTAGGCGGAGCGCCTCAACGGCCAGCGCCGCGGCCAGGGCCAGCCAGCCCGCCCGGCTCATTGACGCGGGCAGCACCAGCATTCCCATCCCAAGCGTCACCCACGCCAGGATTATCATAATCCACGTCGTTGCTACCTTGAGTTTGTCGAAGGATTCCGCCGCTTCGGGCCCCGACTTCGTCATTCCGGGCTTGACCCGGAATCTCACCACCCAAGCCGCCGCCACCGCCATCACGCATGCGATGAACCCACCATACGGTCCGGGGTTATTGAAATGTCCCGTCAGCGCATATAGCGAGTGACGGGACATCCGCCAGCCCAGCACCTGCATCAGCCCGTACCCGGCTTCAGCGATGCCCCAGACACATACCGCCGCCACAAACAGCACCGTCAGCAATCGCAGGACAGTATGACACCTCTTGTCTCTCGTCATCTCCCTTCGGCAACGATTCCCACGACGAACTCTTCCGGGACAAAACCCAGATAGCGGCTATCCCGCGAGTCCACGACATGGTCCCCCACGAAGAAATACCAGTTCTTCTTGAAGGTGTATTCGCTGAGCGGGTGCCCATCCAGCCACGCTTTGCTGTGGGACCATTCCGGCCTGGTGCCCGTCTCATAGCAGATAGACTTGGCATAAAGTTGAACTCCGACACTGTCAATAGGCACTGTCATTCCCTTCTTCGGGACAACCAGCGGGCCGAAATCCCGGATCGTCCACTGCCCGTGCAGCCCCGCGAACTGGCCCGCTTCAAGGCCCCGCCCGGTCAAAACAGAATCTGGTGTCATCCGAAGGAGCGCCTCCTGCTTCGCCGGGATTCCAACTGGATCGGCTCCCGTGCTATAGTAATGGCCGTCATTTGCGCCAACCGTATCCCCCGGCGCACCCAGGCAACGCTTTGCGTAGACATAATTCATCTGGAATGTTACAGCGTGAGAAATCCCCCAGCCTTCCGGACTGTTGAACACCGCAATGTCTCCTGCCTTGAGTCGCCGAAAACCCGGCAAGCGGACACAGCGCAGCGGTTCTCCCTCCTTGAAACTGAAGTGCGTATAGATCCGAGGGCCCATCATGTATTTCCGCACCCACACGCTTTGACCTTGTTCGAAAGTCGGCATCATGGAGATACCGCGAATCACGAATCGGTCACAAATCAGTACCCGACGTCCGAAATGCAACGCCATCAGCCCAACAAAACATAAACAAACCCAGATTACAATCGTAGCAAACCGGTCTGCTCGCTTAGAAGACATTAGATTTTTGATCTTATTCCAATTCATCAATCTAACGCGTAAACTTTAATTCCGCTGAACGGTTCGTCCGGGGGCAGGTCGTCCCAATGAGCAGCCGCGTGGCTTTCATCCGTCTCGAAATGCAATACATACTTCCCGGCGGGCAACCGAAGCGTGTCTTCCTGCCGTCGATTCTTCAAGGCTCCGCCGGCATGGGTGGAGCGATTGAACTCCAGCCGCCACAGCACGTTCCCGGCGGCGTCTTCCAGGCGCCCGTTATCGAACATGAACGCCGCCTGCCGCTTCAGGTCATCCTCCACCTCCACCAGCAAGTACAGATTCTCTTGATCCCACAGCAAGCGATACCAGCCCGACAGGTCCATCTCATCCCGGATCGATCCCAGGATGATATGCGTCATCGGGATGCGCTCCTGCTGCTCCCAGACCGCATCTGCCACGCCATCAATGACCGGGGACGCCACGGTCCGATGTCCCGCTAGCGGAAAATCTCCGAATTGCGACCATTCCAGGTACAACTTGGAGTTCACGCCGCTCCATGCAATCTGCGAGTCGCGGCTCCCTTCGTCATTGTCGAGCACGCTCACGTCCATACGCAGCACATCCTTGTCCGTCGGAATCCCGTCAAGACCAAGAGTGCGCCACGGGAATGCGACCTCAAAGACATAACGCGTCTCCGAAGGATCGTGCTGCGCGAAACGGACGCCCGTCGTGTCCGCGTTGTTGCCCGTCACCCTCCTGGAGTCCCAGACGAAGCGATACTGCCGACACACGGTTCCCAAGTCGATGAAGAATTCAATCCCGTCATTGAGATATGCCTCCACAAAGCCGGGAATCAATTCGAAGGAGGTTCCTTCAGCCTGTCCGACAATCCGCACCAGCGTCTCCTCCCGGAGTGTAAAACTGCGCGACAGGGTCTGATAGTTACCCGACGCCAGCAGCTCCGCCACGCACGCCGGATCAGCTTCCGGACTCGGCGTCTCCGGCGAAAGATGTACCCGCACCGGGTGACACGATTGCAAGGACCCAAAAAACAAACAGCAGAAAATGATGACCCGGATTTCTTTCATCACCACATTCATTTTGTTTTCGACAACGCCCGTTTTGCACTTGCAAACTCGGAATCAAAGGAACTTTGACTTGTTCCTATTACACTGACGCCAAGTGTATTGCCAGTCTTGTCACAGATAACACCTATAGCGCTATAATCACCCTTGAGGTATTCATGTACCCATACGCCATCCGGATCCATAATCACGGGGAAATGGCAATGATAGCGAGATAATAACTTTATCAACCGCATGCTGTCCTCTGGTGCCATCTGACAGTAAAACACAAACTCCCAATCGGGGTTTTCCTCAATAATCCGGTCAATCTTCCCCTCGGGAGTATGAAACAGTACGTAGCGGAACGCGTCATACCGGAAGCTATTGATCACGAACGGTTTGCCCTTATTGATCGTATAGTTCTCCACGCGGCCGTTTGCATCAAACACATCATTATACTCTTCCCAGAACTCAACGCCAGGTTGCCTGCAACCAGTTACAATAAAAACTGCTGCGGCCAAAATCGCCAGGACAATTGTTTGATAGCACTTCATTTTTGTCCTAGTTTTTTGGTTAAGAAGATTCTTGAAGCATTTGTCCCCGCCTTGTAAGATAAGTGAAAATCCTGTACCCGTTGATCTTGCAGCGTGTAATATAGGTAACCATCTGCAACGATATCCACATAATTTGAGAGATTCGCATCGTACTCAACAACGTTAACATCATTTAAATCGGAGAAGTATGCCAAATAGTTTCTTAACTGGTTCCGAGGGACAAGTAAGCATACTATTTTTTCTCGGTATTGGGAGCAAATATCATACAATAGCGCATTATGTGCCTCCGTGCACGCTCTGCATGGATTAGGTGCAACCAGTACAAACATATCGCCGGCCCCCTTTTTTATCAGGCCACTTGCATTCAACATATCTTGAATGTCTTGAGTTAGAATGCTGGCTCTGCGTACAAGCTCCGATTCCAGCATTAAGCAGGGATCTTGTTGCTCATAATCCTGATTAACACGCTTCGATAATTTTAAAATGTACATCCCTTCCGCAATATTCGTGACAAACAATAATATCACGAGACTACTTAAGCCGAATTTTCGCCAAAACATATTCGTCATCGTCCTCCCTGATGCAATTAAGTTCATTCTTAATGGTTTTCTCATGGAATAACGCCGCCATATTCTTTAGCCCTCCTACCGTGAAGAGTCCATACAGGACACCCTCGCTTATAAAACGCAGCGATCCGGGCATCGGTTCTTCAACGAAATCAGAAAAAGAGAACCAAAGCCACTGGTTCCCGTCAAATAAACCATATTCTATCCTGTTTCGTTCTTCGCTTTGATTCTTCAACAGTAGTTGTACGAACTTATACTCATTACTTTCCGAATACCCCGTAATGATACCATAATTGGAAGCAAACAGTTCTTCTGCAGCAAGAAACGCATCTCCCGCTGTATAAAAGGACTCTTTTATTGAGTACTTCCCAAGATCGAATGTTAAATACGGATCAACCTCCTCATTATAAAATCTATATATCGTTGGAGAATATGAATCGATTATAAAAACTCCCCCATCTGCTGATGGAGTAAAAATATCGTTATCCAGGTCCAATGTCAATAACTTAGAATCTAACTCCAGGAAACCGGACTCTTTACTATTATTCTCATCCAGATACACTAATCGGTATTTGTTCTGTCCACTATATCCGAAATATGACAGAAGTCCTGAGCCTACTCTATATGAGTGAAAACCCACGGGCGCTTCGTTTTCCTCCACCAAGTCTCCACTTAGTGAGTAAACGAGTTCCCGACCTGGATTATCATATAGATGGGCCCGACCGTCAATGACCTGAATATCTCCCATTCTAGAATACTCCCCGGGCCCGTTCCCTCGCCGACCGATGGCGTTAATGAACTTCCCCACTTCAGAATAATGGTATAGCTTTGCATTTCGCTTATCTGCAAGGAGAAAACCGTCTGATACAAGATACAGATTTACATACTCCCCCAATAAATGCTGATGATCCATCTCGATTGGGATCAACTCAACGGAAGAGATAGCATTCACCAATGGCTTGTATGACTGCTCTGCAACAACCGCGACAGAAGGAATGGACGCATCCGATCCATAAGATGTCCTCTCTCGGCACCCCCCAAGAAGAATGCCGAAAGAAGACACGACGAACAAAAAATAATAACGCATCTGTTGCATTACTGTTCGTACAAACAGGCATACCTCCGACAATGCTCGCTTGTCGGTTCCGTTGTGCACATCCAAGTGAGTACGTTATTACAATACCCCATAGACTGGTAATACACGCCGCTTTCACATTCGGAAAGAGCCTCCAGAGGAGCATTCAGAAGGTGGTTGTCCCGAGCCATACTTTTTACAGCAACAAATCCCGAGAAAAGCAGACACACCGCAATCAATGAATACAATACTTTTTTCTTCATAAGAATTTGGTTTTTTAATAAGTTAATAAATAAACATATGACATGCATGTCTTTTTCAGTACCATACTTGTTTATCGTTTTCGTAAGCGAATATCCTCTCCCGCCTCTTGTCACTGTCCAGGTCGCGCAGCAACAGCAACGCCCCTTTCGGCACCCGATGGCAAACCAGCACCGTATCCGACGCCTCCTGGGCGCCCAGTGACACCCAACCGTTTCGCCAGTAGAACAATTCGTAATGCACGCCCGGGATGATGTAATTGCTCTCATCTTCCGGATACTTTGCTGTCAGCCGAACCGTCCTGCGCCACAGACTGGGCCGGAACAGTTTCAACCGCCCGTTGCGCTCCACCAAAAGTGGCCAACAGAGCGCACTTCCGCGGCCATTCTCGCTGACAACCGGAAGGAAAGCGACGCCCCGCGCCACCGCTGTGAATTCCGCCCGTCGGCCACGCCAAGTCCCCTCAGCGACGCTACACCAGCGTTCGTTGTCAAAAACCATCAACCCCGGTGTTCCGGATTTTTCTCCACGTCCCCGGATGTCCAGATCTGCCGTCGGGATATATTCCATCGTCACATCGACTTTCCCTGCGCTCAGATAATCCCTACGTAGCACCTTCGGGCGCTTACGCAGCATCCTGCCCACACCTATGAATTCTTCTTTCGTTCTTCCGGGATCCAATTCGGGGCCATTGAACTGAATCAACTGACCATTCTCGTAGAGAGCATTCCAGGCGTGCGAACTGCTGCGGTTTCCCCAATGCGGCACACATTCGTAGGTTGCACACACACCCAGTGCCCGCAAGGGATACAGAATCATCAAGGAGGACCCGGCACACGTGCCCCCTCGGAGTTCCTTTGCCTTCAGGTAGCCTGCGTCGGTTGGATAATTGTCGTTGTAGTGGACCGTGTACCAAGTGTTCACAACGGCATCGACTCGGCGGCAGACCTCAGATGGCCTCATCTCCGGTTCCGCAAGCGCGGCCTCGCGCAAGGAAGCATATTCATCCCACACAGCCGACCGCCAGCGTTCCGGGGCTTCGTTTCCCATCTTGTAAGGAAGCAAGTACCGGCAAAAATCCTCGAATGACACATCTCGGGCCCACGGCAACTCCCAGGCCCGAAAGGCATACTCGATGTTCTCTGCCAAGTAGTCTGCGTCTATTACCTCGACGTCCATTACTTTCTTCTTGACTCCCGTCTCTTCAAGGATGTCGGTATCATAATGCCACTGCCGCGGAAGACCATCCAAAAGGTACTCTGCCGCTTTCCTTCTCATGCTGTCAGCGGGAGCTTGATAACGCGATAGTAAGTCTGTGTTTATTTCATCTAAGGCTTCGATTTCTGACGATTTATCTTGCACCGTCGGCATCGTGCCAGCTTCTACGCACGCACACATAGAAAGCATACAGGCGAAAATGAGAGGGAATCTTATTATCAAAAACTGACGCAATTTGATTCTCAATTAATCGATCTGACTTTCAAAAAAACCGCAATGCTGCAATGTCTTGTTTTTAAATTGATTAGACTTCCGGTTGTCACATTTACTACCTAAGAAAGATATATTCTCTCTTGTTTTCATCTCGACATCATTACCCCTTCCTACTAAAGTTGTAACTGGTCATTTTCTTCCAAACCAAGAACGCGTGCATAAATACGATAAATATCTGAATTGAAAACAGGATCTCCGATTATTACGGGATGGTTGAAAGAATCAAGGAGTAAGAAATGGTATTTAGATTCATTCGGGATCTGGAGATTCAAGAGTCTAAACCTATTCGCTCCATCATAATAAACAGGAAATGGAAGAAACAAATCCTCAACAAGTCGAGGGAAACTCGACACATTGCGAGACGATATAATCACGAGAAAATCCAGGGAATCTCTCGTAGATTCATAAAAATCCAGATACGCAGGTAGAGTATTAATTCTGCATTTTGTGCATTCCTTGTTAGAGATCCATAAAACCGCACGATACGGCTTTTGCGTTGAGGTGATACCTTTGTTTACCCGTTCCGGAAGGAAAACTCGATGAGAGAATAAGTATTTAGTATTGTTCCTAACGAATAAAGTATAAAAGAACAAAAGGCCAATTATAATTACTGCCAATGACAGATAACTATTCCAGCCGGAATAGTTGATATGTTTCATTATCAATATCTTCTTTTAAAACATAAATGAAGCCATCTCTCTCACATATTAGGGCTGGATCAAACATGCGTTCACAGGAAGAAATGGATAGCGTTTTACCGTTAATCTCATATAACCTATACACGAGTGCATTATTGCTTAGTTTTACGCTACCTGTCTGCTGAATTCTTTCGGGGTTTGCCGTCCCTTCGGCTGTCAAAATCTTAGTCGACTTACCTACAGATACCGAAACGACAAAAGAATTCCGAGAAATGAATTCAATTCCCGATTGAGGATTAATTGCAAATAAATCCTCCGTGATATCTTGACAACGAAAAGTTTTTGAGGAAAAATGTTCAACTAAACGCTCATTTTCAGACTCGACTTGAAACAAATCCAACTTGTCTCTTGCCATATAGTATAACGTCCCATCTTGAATCGTTAATGGTACAGCAGAATTCATTGATTGAAAAGCCTTGTGTGACATGGAAGATGATCCGAAAGAGTGAATCACCGACATAGACTCTATATCCAACTCTTGCACAACATATTCCCATTTTCTACCGCAAGGATAAAAATAGATTGATGAGTCTGTCGGATAAAAACCACATATTGCCGAATTATATTCGTATGTCCATAGTCCATTCCCATTTCGGTCATAGGCAAGCAGTTTTGTTGATCCGGAATCCCAAACAAAAACCGCACTCTCAGTAGCTCGAACTTGTTGGCTTACAAGGTATTCATTAGGGCCGCGGCCCTTTTTATTCCATACGAAGCGCTGATGCCCTAATGAATCGTATCCAATAATATCGCTCCCGTTAGATACAAGAAATGACCCATCTGAAGCCACATCTATAGAAGTCGCCCGTCCTATTGTAGTCTTTCTCTCATCTAAAGAACAGACATAGTGGAACAGAATACTCTTTTGTTCTTCCTTCTGCCTATCATTTACACCACAACCGGCAAAGATAAAAAGAAGAAATACTATAAGACACTTCCGATCTCCCATAAGGATCACTCTTTATTAACTGTTAATGTTTGGCACAAAGCATTGTAAGCATCCTCCTGTTTGGCAGTAGATAGAAAAACCCGACTCCGACCAAGCACTGATCGTATACATCCAAATCTTTTCATCTAACATTTGTTTTAACATTTCCAAATTAATTTCATTGTCCGTCAATGCCTCAACATTCTCGTCAAACATTACCATGTCTGAATGTGCATCCATTTTTTCCCCCGCAAAATGGGCTATGGCCGCTGCACACAATACAACCATAAGAACAACTATTACTCTTTTCATTACAGTTTGTTTTTAACCTACATTACAGTGTCCGCATATTATGCATGTGTTCTAGGATCGTCCATCGGGCATTGATGTTTGCCCCCCTCTTCACATGCAACCAATAACTCTCCATCGCAATAATAAACCTTAACAATCCACGCGAAGTCAAGATACGTCTCACCGCTAGAAAGGGCCTCCACATTTTCCAGAATTCTCAAATTCAGAGGTTTAATTGGTGTGAATACACAAATTGCAAGGCTCAAGGCAATGGCACTTGTAGCAAGCAAAGATTTAAATTTGGTTGTTTTCATTTTGAATGGTTTTTAATGATTTGTGTATGATTAAAGAATAACTTTTACATAGAATCTCGGCACAACGGATCCCTCAATAAACTGAACTATAATCCTATTGGCCTAAACAGTGTAAAGCTTTAGGGGATCCCTGATAATGAGGGGAAATATCCTGATAAAGCATATTATCGTGTAAGTTCACCGGAAAAGGATGGAAATAACCCGATGTTAAATCTATTGTATCATCTTTATTGCCATTATTAGGTGCGGCCAGAACTAATAAAGACGCATTCCAAGACTGGAGTAATTCAGCAAACGAACTATATTGGATCAGCCTTGACAACCGACATCCGATACAATCTGACGAATCAATATATACAATCCTTTTTGCCTTACTCCAAAGAGAATCCGGCATCGGAAAGACCTCGCCGTTGTACACACGCGAAATCTGCTCCGGAAGCACGATGGTGCTTCCCATCAATTCCATCAGCTGCGCACGTAACCTTGCCTTCTTACAACTGGGTGTAGCAATTGTAAGAAGGCGAAGGAACGCGACGGGCAGGACACGACGCATAAGTTAACCTATTCTAATTCAAACATTCCCGTGTATCTTTGCCCACTTGACAGGGTAAAAGAGATCCTATAAATGCCTGCTTCTCCAGAGATCCTAAACAGATATACGCCCGGCCTGGCATTAATGACGGACTGCGCGTAAGAACCTGTACTCAGATTCTCAATCGCCACAACAACAGTCCCCAGATCATCAAGGAAGTTCACAATAATACATGATGTCGCGGCCCAATACACGGCCTCGATCGGGACATATGCCGGTGCACGATTGATAGGGCCACCTGTTCCGCCAACCCCGTCCCCATTAATAATGGGTATTTCCGTGTCCGGGTCTCCATCGGCGACACTATTAGCAAACATCGACGGGCCTGAAAAACAAAAAGCCGCAATAACAGATAAAAGAAGAACGATTTTTCTCATGGTTGTTAGTATGGATGATTAGCTGTGGCAAGATAGCAACTCTCATCCCTCCCAACAAGAAAAATCTCCTTTATTTTCTAACAGAAACAGGTTTAAAATACTACTCGCAATGGATTGACTTTCAGCGCTTTACTGCGCTTTTGCAAGCTGGCGTTAGGTTGTGTGTTTCTAACACATTCATTCCCCACGAGCCAAAATTCCACCCATCTTGCTTATTTTCAGCGTCTTACAAAACAAAAACCAATAATGTGGCTTGCCGCTCGACGTTAGGAAATTTTAGGTAGACGATAAACAAAAAGTTTGCAAGAAGGATATGTTGACAGGCAATAAAGCTCATCCCCATCAATGAATATATCCGCGACATTATGCAACAAGAAGTAGCGGGTTACATAGTTCCCATTCCAGTCATAAACGATCAAGTGGTTGCCTTCATAATCTGGAATATCACCCTTCCTTTCCCGTCCGGAGTACAAAAGAAAAACATGGTCTTTATCCGACGCTATTCCCGAGAACGCACGATTCGCGTAAATGGATGTCTTTCCTCCATTCTCATATAGCCTCGGTCTATTATACTCCACCCGCTTCACTTCTTTCAGTTTACGATTTTCAATCATTGAAAAGGAAAGCGCAGCCATCCTGACAAGGCCTATGCAAAACCGATCTTTGTCCGGATGCACCGTCACAACGGAAGAGCAATAGAATGAATGGCTGATGGTTCGCTCCGTCTTTTCAATCCCGTCCACTTGTGGTCGCAAAATGGGATCGCTGCAATACCCGTCCACGTCCCATAAGGAATACCATGCATTGTCATCTAACGTGTGATTGGTAGGAACAGGTGAGATATATCCACCTTTCACCTTACGAAGGCGGCTAAATGCATTATTCACGGATTTGAAAGTTCCAATTGTATCCAATCTGGGAATATGATCTTCTTTCAACTTCGACATATCTAAAGAAACCATCGTCAATTTATAGGCATCCGTCAAAGTAACTCCGGTCCCTTCCAAGTATAGATTGTCTCCAAGCGTCATCTCCCCCGGGCCACGTCCGACAGGAATCGCATCCAATTTCTGATGCGAATCAAGATTCACGATAGCCAGATTGTATTTTGTCTGCGACTCCTTAATGACCACCCATCGGTCGTATTTAATCATATGGGTAGGAGACAGGACTCCTATCGACTCCAAGTCCAGGGAATCCGTGGGAGCAAGGCTTCGCTCCGATTTCGGTAAGGAAGCAAGATACTCATCGTCATTTTTGCGGGAACAAGCGCATACGACAACGACGACACAAAGGAGAAACAGTCGAATTGTTTTGGCACCCATACGATCGATATGTCGCGGAAGCGTCCGCTTTGTTAACTTTTTTCGACCAAAACGGACAATAACGGGTCGCCTAGTTCACGAATGCGCGCACGCAAGCGGGAACGCTTCTCATACACATTGGCCTTCGTCGTCCCCATGATCTCGGCTATCATCTCCGGCTCCAGGTCGAGAATGCAACAGCAAAGGAACAACACCTCCTGTGGTTTCCCCCTCAAATGCAACTTTGTCCGCAATGAAGAGACCGCGCCGTCCAACTCTTTGTCCAGCTGACGGATCATTACCAAGCCGTCGTTGTCCGTCTGGTACACAAATGCGATTTCTTCTTTAATTCTGAGAATGGCCTCAGACTCGCGCATGCCACCGTGTTCCCGCCACCAGAACGTGCTGCGCAATTCGCCCAGCTGGCGCAAACGAGCTACCCGTTCCCGCGTATAGATCTCACGCTCCCGCGCCACGCGCTCTTCCATCTCCAGAATCCGGGCTTGCTGGTCTGAAATCTGTTGGGATTGCGCCGCCTTTTCCGTCCTTATCTCCTGGAGGGTTTGCTCTCGTATATTCAACTCCTCCTGCAGGTGCTCCCGCAAGTTTACCAGGCGCGCGCATTCCGCCTCAATCATATATTTCTTCCTCGACTGCCACAATACCAGACATAGACATGCCAATATCATGAAGCTGGCCCCAAAACCGATCGCATGGAGCCGGGAGCGCGTCTGCGCCGTTTCCCGTGTAGCTTCCTCTTGCAACGCTTTCGTTACCGATTCTGTCAGCGTCGCCCCCAGATTGGCGGTGTCAAGATTATAGGCTTCTGTCCAAGACTTCAATGCCTGTTCATAATCACCACGCGCCAGGGCAATCCGGGAGATCCACATCAGCGCATATACCCGGGCATCGCCGGAGATCTCCTGAAGTTGGGGAAGCAAAGCATCTGCCACCCGCTTGTCTCCTACCAGTTCCGCGGCATAAGCATAGGCCCCGGCGTCTCTGGGAGAGAGGCCGCCCGATGTCTCCCGCCCACGATTCAACAACTCCAGCGCCCCCTCCGGATCCCTTTCCGGCTGAATCAGTTTCATCCTGGCATACTCGAATATATAACTCTTCTGCGCTTGAGGGTAGGCTTCGGATGCGGCTATTCCGATACGGTAAAGGGAATCTGCAAGGGCCCATTCTTTCTTGTTTTGATACGCCAAAGCCAGGCTTCCCAGGGACGAGCCGTACATGGGGTCATCGGCCTGCTTGAAAACGGCGCTGGCCTTCTCTTTATAAAGAAGTTCCTGGTCCCAATTATAAACCGCGTTATAAACACTGCCGATGGCTGCATAGAGCACGCCCACTGCGTGCTTGTCCCGGGCTTTGTCCACATACTCTTCTGCCCGGGCATACTCAACAATCGCAACTCGCTGGTTTCCAAGATCCTGCTGGATCCGCCCCTGATAGTGGTGGATTTTCAGTTTTTCATCCGCTGAACCGAATTTCGTGTACCAGGAAACGGCCGGGTCGAGCAATCCCGGCATAGTGATATCCATAAAGCACTTATCCAGCGCCATGGTCTTCAACAAGGCATACCGGGCCTTCACTGCAGGACCGGTCAGGGCCGTCGAATCTATCCGCTGTAACATGACCAGCGCACTATCCGGCTGCACGTTTATGCAGCTTTCCACTTCATCAAGGGCTTGGGTAACACGGCCTGCCGGCAACGATTTGCAGCCGGCATATAAGAAAATGGTCAGAATAATAATGCAGCGGGTTATGTGGCAATAGGACCGTGGCATGGATCTTCTCCCTATCTGTTCTGTAAATACAAGTTACTAACTAGTGTTTTCACAAGTATAGAAATAACGAAAAAGATTTCAAATAGATGTGACAGTCCTCCTGCTTTGTTTGACACATAAACAAGGCAAAATGGTGGATTACGGATATTACCGGAGATTCCGGGTCAAGCCCGGAATGACTCCGAGGGACCCGGAATGACTGATTACTGCTACAAAATGAAGGATTCTAAACCTCTTTCCGCTTCAACGACAGGGTCGCGAGGGCGAAGTAGACCATGATCTGGAGGGTCATGGCGCGGAGTTCCGGGGCGATGGACGAGAGGCTGCCCGTCTGGGACAGGACCATGTAGGCCCTGCAGCCGAAGCTGCTCGGAAAAACGTACGACAGCGCTTTCCACACCGCGGGGAAGTTCGCCTGCGGCCAGGTGAAGCCCGTGAGGAACACGGCGATGGGCGTGACGAAGAGCAGCAGGACCAGCACCGTCTCCCGGCGGTCGATCAGCGCCGAGAAGGTGAAGCTGAAGAAGACGATGTCCGTGACGAAGAAGGCCAGCAGCGCCAGGATGTCCAGCCCGGAGGCGTGCATGGGCAACTGGAACCAGCGCGGCACCAGGACGGCACCGTAGAGCCCCAGAAGCATGAATATCAGGAAATAGGCCGCGCCGCGCCCGAGCGAGACGCGTCCCATGCCGAAGCCGCTGAGATTCTGCGTGAGCGAAGCGAAGCTCCGTCCCTCTTCCCGGACGGTTCCCGCCAGGGTGGCGGAGCCGTAGAACATGACCTGCTGGAGGATCATGAACATCGCCATATACACGAAGAAGAGCGTGAAGGAGATGTTCGGGTTGTAGGGCAGATGGTCATCGACGCTGACGTACCGGTCCACGGGCGCGCTGTTCATCTCATCCAGCATCACCAGGTTGGTGGCCAGGGTCATGTTCTTGTAGTAGAGGAAGGTGGACATGTCCGCGTAGGTGGAAATGACCCCCTGCTCCTTCCGCACCAGCGCCGCGTCGAAGTCGCGCGGGATGCTGACGATGCCGTGGACCTTGCCCTGGGCCATCAGCGCCTGCGCTTCCTGCATGTCCAGGCAGTTGTACGCCACCTGGCACTCGCGCGTGGCGTCCAGTTTCTGGACGTAGCGCCGGCTGTACGGTCCCTGGCTGTGGTCCACGACGGCGACGGGCATCTCCTCCACGATGCCGCGGCCATAGATGCAGTTGTACAGCACCGGGTAGACCAGCCCGGCAAAGAGGAAGATGAGCAGGACACCGCTGTCGTGCCGCACCAGATTCAATTCGTTGATGAAGATGTTCCGGACATCCCGGAACCATCTTCCGATATAGGATTCAGCCATAGCTAATTGCGAGGATAATTCTGATATTGGTACGCGTCCTTCAGGCGGGCGAAGCCGACATAGGGCAGGGCCTGGAACAGCAGCAGCGCGACGAGCGAGGGCCACCATCCGGCGAAGCCCGTCCCGTAGAGCGCCTCACCCACGAATATCTGATAATAAAAGCGAAGCGGGTAGATGCAGGACAGGCCCTGCAGCCAGGTCGGCAGCGACTCCAGCGGGAGGGTGAATCCCGCGAAGGAGAAGCCCAGCACGGAGTACAGGGCGCTGATGCACACGGCGAGCCGGAGCGTCGGGACCATGCTGACGACGAAGACCGCCACGGCCTCGTACGCCATGACCATGCAGAGCATGCTCAGGATCATCCACCCCAGGGACCCCTGCAGCGGATAGCCCAGGATGCCGAACATCAGCAGCTGCAGGCAGGTGCCGAGGAGGGTGAACAGCACGGTGTACGGCAGGAGTTTGCCCAGGACGGCCGTGACGATCGAATCCTCGGAGAAGGCCAGCAGGTGCCTGGACGTGCCGAACTTGAGCTCGGAGCCCAGCGCATAGGAAATGACCAGCATGATGGACATCGCCAGGATGCCCGCCAGAATCATGTTGCACAGGTAGTAGGCGTACGAGGTCGGGCCGTTGCCGATGTTGTGGGCATCCAGCACCAGCGGCTGGATGATGCCCATGATCTCGCTGTCGGTCTTCCCTTTCGCGCGCAGGACCTGCCGCTGGACGGCGCCGTTGGTCAGGTTCACCATGAACATCACGTCCTTGTAGGCCAGGGCACCGCCGATGACCGGGTACAGCGTGTTGGCATACACCCCCATCTTGGGACAGTGGAAGGACTGGACCTCCCGGTCGAAGTGCTCCGGGATCACCACGAAGGCGCAGATATCGCCCCGGTCCAGCTGTTTGCGGGCCTCGGTGACATCCGGGAAGGGGATGACCCGTCCCAGCTGCGTGGCGTCGAGCTGCGCGGTGAAGTTTCGCGACGTGGAGGACCCGTCCAGGTCCACGACGCCGATGGGAAGCTTCTCCGGCAGGCCGCTCCCGAAGAAAGTCAGGAAGAAAAGGGCCGACAGGAGCATCACGCCCACAGACCCCCAGAGGTACAGCGGGCGGTCCTTCCAGATGCGGATTTCCCGCCCAGCGACCTTTCCTATTTGCTCGAAGAGTTTCATGGCTAGCGATTGATCATCAGGGCGCTCATGCCGGGACGGAGGCCTTCGACGGCCTGGTCCGGACGGACGCGCACTTCGAAGGTGCGGCTGTCGAACTCACCCTGTTCCCTGGTGGCCCGCCAGGTGGCGTAGGACTCGCGGGCGACGATGTAATAGACGGTCGCGGTCAGCTCGCAGTTGTCGAGCGCCGGGATGCGGAGCTGCACCTTGTCGCCGTTCTTCATGCTGTGCAGCCGGTCTTCGCGGATGTTGAAGGTGAACCACATGTCGCCGAGGTCCTGCACCGTCATGATCGGGGAACCCTGGCCCACCAGCTCGCCCACCTTGGGATAGCGGGCGGCGATGATGCCGTCTGCCGGCGAGGTGAGGGTGATTTCTTCCAGATAGGAATTCACCAGCGTCACGGCCGCGTTGGCGCGCTCCACCAGGGCGACCGCGGCGTCCTTGTCTTCCTGCCGGGCGCCGTTCACCGCCATGTCGTACTGGCTCTTGGCGGCACGCGTGGTGGCGCAGGCGGCCTCGTACTGGGCCTCCACCTCGTCGAATTTCTGGTCAGAGACGACCTTCTGCTCGTGCAGGGTCTTCATACGCTCATAGGACTTGAGCATCACGTTCTCGCCGACGATGGCCTTCTGCCACAGTTCGTAGGCGCCGGCGATCTGCTCCTGGCGGGCGCCGTTGTAGGCCTTGTCGCGCTGGGCCATGGCAGCGGCCTTGGCGGCATTCGCCTCGGCGATCTTGGAGCGGATTTCCGGGGAGTCGATGACCACCAGGGTATCGCCCTTGCGGACCATCTGGCCTTCATCGGCCAGGTAGGCCTCGATACGGCCCGGAACCTTGCCGGACACCCGGTACTCCGTGGCTTCCGCTTCGCCCTGCAGCAGGGCTTCCTTGGGTTTTGAAACCAGATAGCCGATCAGACCGACGGCCAGTACAATTGCGACCAAAGCGCAAATCCCGATCAGGAGATTGTAATTTTTCTTTGCCATAATGCTATTCTAGATTTTTATAATTTCCTTCCACTTTCTGCAGCAGGCTCGTGGCCATCTGCCACTCGATGCCCGCATCCAGGTATTCGCTGTGCGCCGACAGCCAGGCGGTCTGCGCCCCCAGGACCGTGTTGGTGGGAATCACGCCGGCCTCGTAGCCGAGCGTGGCGCTGCGCAGGTTCTCCTCGGCGCTGGAGAGATTCGACTCGGCCATCAGGTATTTCCGGGCCGCCTCGTCGCAGAGGTTCCGCTGCTGGGTCACCTGCAGGCTGATCAGTTCCCGGGCGTCGTCCAGCTTGCTGGCGTACACCTGCCGCTCGGCCTCGGCCTTGCGGTATTTGTTCAGGGACTCCATGCCGTGGAAAATGGGCACCTTCACCATGACCCCGGC
>Ga0265298_10000892_pt1 | contig 44462 bp, 38 predicted proteins | sample AusTroGonzalo_MG_3_FD_193486 | JGI IMG/M metagenome (GOLD analysis project Ga0265298, IMG submission 193486) | Bovine rumen microbial communities from tropical cattle in Woodstock, Queensland, Australia - Gonzalo_01 | ecosystem: Host-associated > Mammals > Digestive system > Stomach > Rumen ... | reverse complement strand
ACCGATAAAGACCTCCGCTATTACCTGATGGAGTATATCCAGCAGCATCCCGATGTCAACCCCCAGCCACTGAACCAGTGGAAGCTCATCCCCGAAAATTGGGCCAAGTCGGCCATTGAGCGCGACTACAAGGCGTTGTTCGGAATTAAATAAATGGCTAATCTTTTAGTTATAGATCGCTTTTGAAATGCCCCCCGAAAATTAATAATCTAACTTTCGGGGGGTACTTCAATAGGAGCTTTATTGTTTTATGCTATTAGCTATTATTTGAACAGGCGTGGGGCAAAGTCTTTGAGGTTGTTACGCCAGGTACTCCAAGTATGGCCTGTCTGATAAGGCTCGCTGTACTCGTAGTTGATGCCGTACTTGTCGAATATCTTGTTGGTGTTGGTACCACTGCGGTAGGTGATGTCAGTCGGACCTCCCTGGGTGTGGACAAACATTTTGAAGCTCTTGTTGATTTTGGCTGCATTTTCCTTGAGGTGGAAACGTTCGGCCTGCTGCTCGTAATCGATATTGGGATTGAAACCACTGCTCAGTACCATAACGTAGCTGAACTTGTCGATGTTCTGCAAGCAGATCTCTAACGTCTGGATGCCTCCCATAGAGAGGCCTCCGATGGCACGATGGTCCTTGTCGGTAAAGCAGCGGTAGTTGCTCTCGATAAATGGAATGATGCTGCCCATCAGGTCGTTGGTGAAGTTATCCATCAGGTCGCTCATGTCTCTCTTCTGTGCAGGGATGTTGGCATTAGGCATTACCACAATCATGGGTTTGATCTTGCCTTCGGCCAACAGGTTGTCGAGGATGAAGCCTGCACGTCCTACCGTAGGCCAACCGTTGTCGCTGTCACCTCCACCATGAATCAGATAGAACACAGGCAACTTCTCTTTGGAGTTCTCATAGCCTGCAGGGGTCCATACATGCAAACGACGTGTGGTATTCAATGCCTTGCTGTGGTAGTAACGTTGTGCCATAGCACCATGAGGCACGTCTTTCATGGCATCGAACTCGCTGCCGTCGCCTATCTCGGCAATGGCAGAGGTCTCATTTGCCAAAGGGCCTTTAGGGTCATACACATTGATGCCATCTACCACGAAGTGATAGCGGTAGGAGCCTGGTTTTACATCCTTGACGGTGATGTTCCACACGCCATTGGGGTTTTCTTTGACCTCTGGCTGTGTACCCCAGGCTATCATGTCACCTGCCACCGATACGGTTCTTGCCTTGGGGGCATAGATGCTGAATACTACACTGCCATCGGCCTGTCTGCGAACGGATTGCAGGGTGTCGTTGGGAGTAGGGGTGCGCTGGAACTGGGCATTGGCGGTAGTCAGGCTACCCAATGCTACGATGCTTGCTAAAATGAGGTTTCTGTATTTCATAACTATAAATTGGTTTAGTTTACTGCAAATATAATCCAAACTTGCAGAAATTCAAAGTTAATTATTATCTTTGTGAGCATAAATCATGCTGTGTATGGAAAGAAGGAGCTTTATCAAGGGTTTGGCATCGGCTGGCTTTTCAACGCTGTTGCCTACTGGGTCATTAGGGATGATGTTGGCATCATGCGCTTCGGCCAATCCGGAAGAGGGGTTTGATTTCAACAAATACATTGACCGTTCGGGCACGTGGAGTGTCAAGTATGGCAGGGCTACGAATGGCGAGATTCCGATGTGGATTGCCGATATGGACTTTGCCACTGATCCGTATGTGAAGGCTGCACTGGCTGCACGCCTTGATCGTGATGCGATGGGCTATACATCTACGCCTCCTGAGTTTTTTGACGCCATAGCCGGATGGATCAGGAACTATCATGGCTGTGAGGTGGAGCGTGAGTGGATTGGTTATTCTCCTGGTGTGATTGCGGGTATCAATCAGGCGTATCTGACCTTTACCAATCCTGGTGATAAGGTAATCATTCAGCCTCCTGTGTATGACCACTTCAAGCTATATATTGAACGTATGGGACGAGTGGCGGTGGATAATCCGATGATCTTGGAGAATGGCAATTACCGTATGGATTTCGACGGACTGGAGCAGGTGATTGATGACCGGACAAAGATGCTGGTGTTGTGCAACCCAAGCAATCCTTGTGGTATTCACTGGGAGCGTGAGACGTTGGTACGCTTGGCTGAGATTTGCGAACGACATGGTATCATTGTAATTTCAGACGAGATCCATTCTGACCTTACGCTTTATGGGGTGCAGCATGTGCCGTTCTTTAGCGTGAGTGAGATGGCTGCTAAAGTGTGTCTGATGTTTGGCAGTCCTACCAAGTCGTTCAATATTGCTGGCCTGGCGGGCACTGGCTTCTGTGTCATTCCGAACCCAGAATTGCGTGAGCGATTTGCTGCCACCTTGGTAAATAGTAAGTTGGATGAGCCGCCTATCCCTACTTTGGTGGCAACGATTGCTGCCTATCGTGATGATACCCGATGGATTGAAGCGTTGAAGCGTTATATCGAGGGAAATATTCAGCGTGCATCGGAGTTCTTCGCTGAAAATCAAATGGGTATGAAGGCTTTTCAGCCTCATACATCTTTCTTGTTGTGGATAGATTGTCGTGCTTTGGGCTTATCGCAAGACCAACTGATGGCTCGCTTTAAGGATGGTGCCAAAGTCATTCTTAACAATGGTGTCAGCTATGGGCCCGGTGGTGAAGGCTTCGTCAGAATGAACCTGGGTTGCCCTGTCTCTACGTTGGATGAGGCTCTGGGAAGAATCAAACGCGAGTTTGCATAGAGTTCTCCATATATATAATAAGAAAGCCGCCCGCATTTGCGGACGGCTATACTTATGTCTTATCTTTCGTTGGGAAGAGATTATTTCAGCTCTGCCAAGTACTTGATAGTGCGAACCATCTGAGAAGTGTAAGAATTCTCATTGTCGTACCAAGAAACAACCTGTACCTGATAGGTATCATCGTCGATCTTAGAAACCATAGTCTGGGTAGCATCGAACAGTGAACCGAACTTCATACCGATAACGTCTGAAGAAACGATCTGATCCTCAGTGTAACCGAATGACTCAGTACCAGCAGCCTTCATTGCAGCGTTGATACCTTCCTTAGTAACATCCTTACCCTTTACAACAGCTACCAAGATAGTAGTTGAACCAGTAGGAGTAGGAACGCGCTGTGCAGAACCGATCAGCTTGCCGTTCAGTTCAGGGATAACCAAACCGATAGCCTTAGCAGCACCAGTTGAGTTAGGAACGATGTTCTGAGCACCAGCACGGCTACGACGCAGGTCACCCTTGCGCTGTGGGCCATCCAGAATCATCTGGTCGCCAGTGTAAGCGTGGATAGTTGACATGATACCGCTTACGATAGGAGCGTACTTGTTCAGAGCGTCAGCCATAGGAGCCAAGCAGTTAGTGGTGCAAGATGCAGCAGAGATAACTGTATCGGCAGGAGTCAGAGTCTTGTGGTTAACGTTATATACGATAGTAGGCAGGTCGTTGCCAGCAGGAGCAGAGATAACAACCTTCTTAGCACCAGCTGTCAGGTGAGCAGAAGCCTTCTCCTTTGAAGTATAGAAACCAGTGCACTCCAGAACAACGTCAACACCCAGCTCACCCCAAGGCAGCTCAGCTGCGTTAGGCTTAGCGTAGATTGTGATCTTCTTGCCATCAACTACGATATAGTTCTCACCAGCCTCAACAGTGTGCTTGCCCTCACCGAACTTGCCAGCGAAGCCACCCTGTGCGGTGTCATACTTCAGCAGGTGAGCGAGCATGCTTGGACTTGTCAAGTCGTTGATAGCTACTACTTCATAACCTTCAGCCTCGAACATCTGACGGAAAGCGAGGCGACCGATACGGCCAAAACCGTTAATTGCAACTTTTGTCATTTTAAAATTAATTTAAAAGGTTTATTGTATTATTTACGTCTTTACAATTTTACATACAAAAGGCATATTTTTTTTCTTTTGCGGTGCAAAATTACAAAAATGTTTTCATATATTTGCATCATAGAAGTTTATTAATTAATAAAAAACATTAAATTATGGGATTTGTTAAAGAATTTAAGGAATTCGCTATGAAGGGCAACGTCATGGATATGGCTGTTGGTGTAATCATTGGCGGTGCTTTTGGCAAAATTGTCACCTCTTTGGTGAACGATGTGCTGATGCCTGTTATCAGCTTGTGTACGGGTGGTGTTGACTTCACTAACCTGTTTGTAAAACTGAGTGGTGAGGGTGATTTCCATACACTGGCTGAAGCTCAAGAGGCTGGCGCCTCGGTGATGGCTTATGGTCAGTTTATCCAGAATATTGTGGATTTCCTGATTGTGGCTTTCTGTATTTTCTTAATGATTAAGGGCATGAACAAGCTGAACAAGAAGAAGGAAGAAGAACCTGCTCCAGCGCCAGAGCCTCCTGCTCCGACCAAGGAAGAAACCTTGTTGACTGAGATTCGCGACTTACTGAAGAACAAATAATAATGCTCTTAGGCTAAAAATGTAGTAAAAAAGAAGAGGGTATGCATTATTTTTGATACCCTCTTCATTTTTATTCTAAATCGATGTAGTTTTTCCGCAGTTGCCTACGTCTAATGGGCAAAAAACTGATTGAAAAACGGATTATGGAAACATTAGAAACTAAATTTGCTGAGATGGTGAGGGAGCATAAGAGTACAATATTTACGGTGTGCTACATGTTCTCTAAAGACCAGGATGAGGTGAACGATTTGTTTCAGGAGGTGCTGATCAACCTGTGGAAAGGACTGGATTCTTTCAAGGGAGAAAGTGACATCAAGACTTGGATATATCGTGTGAGCCTGAATACCTGTATCTCGTCGGAGCGAAAGAAGAAACGCAATGTGCTACCTCTGGAGATGGATGTCAACCTATATGAAGACCGAGATGACGATACACGTCAGATTAAGATGCTGTATCACCGCATCAACAAACTGGGTTTCTTCGACAGGGCCATCGTTCTACTGTGGCTGGAAAACCTTAATTATAATGAGATTGCTGCCATCACGGGCATCTCGGTGAAGAATGTTTCCGTTCGTCTGTTTCGTATCAAGGAACAATTGAAAAAGATGTCTAACGATTAAAAACTTTGTATGATGGAAAGCTATAACGAATTAGAAGAAATGCGTCAGCAAATCGGTCTCCTGAAGAGTAAATTGGATGACCAGAAAATTGTAAATGAACACATTATCCGCCAGGTGGTGCAGGAAAAGGTTGATACCATTCATAAAGTGGGGTGGAGGATTGTAGTATTTGGTGTGTTGGAAGTACCGTTTGTTATGTGGGTATTTAGGGAACTGTGTGGCTTCTCGTGGTTGTTCTGCATCATCACCGCTTTGTATGTGTTGTCAACAGTGGTTTATCAAATTATACTGAATATGTCATTGCAGCGTCAGGTAAGACCAAATGACGACTTGTTGGCTGTAAGCAAGCAATTGGTCAAGTTGAAGAAACGCAATGTGCAATGGTTATATTTTTCTATGCCATTCACGTCTCTATGGATGGGCTTGGCTATTTGGGAGGCATACAAGAACCCATCTTTCTTCCCATTCGGCTTTGAGATATTTGTGTATATTATCATATTCGGTGTGGTATTGGGCCTCGTCATTGGCTTGTCTGTCTTCTTCAAGCGCTATAATGCCATGAAGGATGCCATCACTCAGCTTGATGTGTTCATGCCGAAGAAGAATCTGATTTGGCAGGAGAAGTTGAATGATGCTATTGTCAGCATCGACGATCTGCAAAAGGAGTAAGACTAAACCTTGTGACTTTTATATTCCTCACGGGAAGATTTTTTATTCCTCGTGAGGAACTATTTTTTTTCAGCATGTTGTAGTGTGGAGTTTTTTCTGTATTTTTGCATAATAAAAGGACGAATTATGTGAATAGGTTTTAATGTGTTTGCGTTTCGCCTTCATAAATTGAATTTAGGATTATGGCAAAAGATAAAACAGCATATGTATGCTCTAATTGCGGCTATGACTCACCTAAATGGTTGGGCAAGTGTCCTTCGTGCGGACAATGGAACACGTTTCAAGAGGTGGTGATTCACAAGGAATCGCCAGCTAAAAGTGCCAGTGCAAGCATAGGGCACGATGTCTTGCGTAGTCAGCAACCGATGCGGCTTCGTGACATTGATGCTGCTGCAGAGCCACGAATAGATATGCACGACGAAGAGCTGAACCGTGTGCTGGGTGGCGGATTGGTAAAAGGTTCTCTGGTATTGTTGGGTGGTGAGCCAGGTATTGGTAAGAGTACCCTGGTGATGCAGACAGTCTTGCAGATGTCTGAGAAACGAATCCTCTATGTAAGTGGAGAGGAGAGTCAACGACAACTCAAGCTTCGTGCCGACCGCTTGCAACATTCATCAGTTAATGACGAAGACTGTTTGATTCTTTGTGAGACAAATCTGGAGCAAATATTCAAGCATATCAAGGAGGTGGAACCTGACATCGTAATTATAGATTCCATCCAGACTATCTATACCGAGCTGGTGGATTCGTCTCCAGGAAGCATCACACAGGTGCGCGAGTGTGCTGCTGCTATTCTGCGATTCGCAAAGGAGAGCCATACGGCTGTAATCTTAATAGGACACATTAATAAAGAAGGAACGATAGCAGGTCCTAAGATTTTAGAACACATTGTCGATACCGTGTTGCAGTTCGAAGGTGATCAGCATTATATGTACCGCATCTTGCGTAGTAACAAAAACCGCTTTGGTAGTACTGACGAACTGGGTATCTATGAGATGCGTCAAGATGGCTTGCGACAGGTGAACAACCCGTCAGAGTTGTTGCTGAACCAGGAACATGAGGGGATGAGTGGCATTGCCATTGCCGGCGCTATTGAGGGAGTGAGGCCTTTGCTCATCGAGGTACAGGCGCTGGTGAGCAGTGCGGTGTATGGCTACCCACAACGTTCTGCCACAGGCTTTGACCTTCGCAGGATGAATATGCTGTTGGCTGTGCTGGAAAAACGTGTGGGCTTCAAATTAGCACAGAAGGATGTGTTTCTCAATATAGCTGGTGGCTTGCGGGTTAACGATACAGCAATAGACTTGGCCGTTATCAGTGCTATACTGTCAAGCAACATGGATGTCGCTATTGAGCCAGGCGTTTGTATGGCTGGAGAAATTGGCCTCTCGGGTGAGATACGTCCAGTGAGCCGAATTATGCAACGCATTAGTGAAGCACAGAAGTTGGGCTTCAAACGTTTTCTCCTACCGAAAAAGAATATGCAGGGATTGGATGTCAAGCACTTGGAGATAGAACTGGTTCCAGTAAGGAAGGTGGAGGAAGCGTTTCGGATACTGTTTGGTTGATTGAGCTACGCTTCAATTTTGTCACGACTCGGCATAGCCGATGCAAGCATCGCTCTGCTCTCGCTGCTCAGAAAAGTGACGATTGACTATTGACGATTATGATTAGTGAATATCAAATAAGGGTATTGCCAGAGGTGGCCTTCGATATGGACAACCTGAAGAAATGGTTGCTGGAAGAGAAAGGCATAGAGGGAATCAATGCGATAAGGATATTGAAACGAAGCATTGATGCTCGCCAACGCACGATTTTTGTCAACCTCACGTTGAGAACATACATTAACGAACAACCTGAGGATTTGGCATATACGCCTGTGCAATACCAAGACGTATCGGACAAACCACAGGTAGTGGTGGTAGGAGCTGGGCCTGGTGGGTTGTTTGCGGCCTTGCGCCTCATAGAGCTTGGCTTGCGCCCAATCGTGGTGGAGCGAGGCAAAGATGTTCACCAACGTAAGTTGGATATTGCCAATATATCTCGCAAGCAGGCTGTGGATGAGGAGTCGAATTACAGCTTTGGTGAAGGTGGAGCTGGTGCATATTCTGATGGCAAGCTTTATACACGTAGTAAGAAGCGTGGCAACGTGGAGAAGATACTCAATGTGTTTTGCCAACATGGTGCTTCTACTGTCATTCTGGTGGATGCACATCCGCACATTGGTACCGACAGGTTGCCTGGGGTCATAGAGAATATGCGTAACACCATCCTACGCTGTGGAGGAGAGGTGCATTTTCAGACGCGCATGGATGCCATCATCATACAACAGAATAAGGTGGTGGGGATTCAGACCCAAACGGGAGAGGAATTTAGGGGACCTGTCATTTTGGCCACAGGTCATTCTGCTCGTGATGTTTATATGTGGCTGTATGACAAAGGTATAGAGGTGGAAGCGAAAGGCATTGCTGTAGGTGTGCGATTGGAGCATCCTGCCCATCGCATTGACCAGATTCAGTATCATCGTGGCGAGGGTAGAGGCAAGTACTTGCCAGCTGCTGAATATAATTTCGTTACCCAGGTAAAGGGGCGTGGCGTCTATAGTTTTTGCATGTGTCCGGGTGGTATTGTGGTGCCAGCTGCTACAGGTCCTGAGCAGATTGTGGTGAATGGCATGAGTCCTAGTCATCGCAACACGGCATGGAGCAATAGTGGCATGGTGGTGGAATTGCGACCGGAAGACATAGAAATGGATAATGGAAAATTATTAATGGAAAATGCCCAGTACGAAGTACCGTCCACTATTAACCATTCTTCTTTTTCCAATCTCCAATCTCCATTAAAGATGATGGCTTTTCAGTCAGCCTTAGAGCGCTTGTGTTGGATGCAAGGTAATTACAAGCAAACTGCACCAGCACAACGCATGGCCGATTTTGTGAATGGACGATTGGGAAGCAGTTTGCCAGAGAGTAGTTATGCTCCAGGATTGATTCCTTCGCCCCTTCATTTCTGGATGCCTGATTTCATTGCCAGTCGCTTGCGTGATGGTTTTCGCTATTTCGGCAAGCAGAGTCATGGATTTCTCACCAACGAGGCGATTGTGATAGGTGTGGAAACACGAACATCATCGCCTGTTCGCATCCTGCGCGATAACGATTCACTCCAGCATGTGCGAGTGCAGGGCTTGTTCCCATGTGGCGAGGGGGCTGGTTATGCAGGGGGGATTGTATCTGCAGCCATTGATGGTGAGCGTTGTGCCGAAGCGGCATATAAATATATAAATGTGTAATATGGAAAGAGAGATTGCTATTATAGACAATAACTCGTTGGCAAGGTTAGGCTTGGAGAATCTGTTGGAAGGAATTGTGCCAAACGTCACCATTCGGGCATTTGCCTCTTATGCCGAACTGATGGCCGATACGCCTGACATGTTTGTTCACTATTTTGTGTCTATTCAGATTTATTTGGAACATACCACTTTCTTTATGAGCAAGAAATTCCAAACGGTGGTACTTTGTAACGAAGAAACACAAGCACAGCTACCTAAGGGTGTCCTCTCGCTCAATACCAATCAAGATGAGCAGCATTTGGTGAAGTCTATTTTATTGTTACACCAACGTGGGCATCAAAAGGGACATCCCCTGCCGATGCATCCACCAACTCAGATGCCTTTGCAAAATGACCTGACGATGCGTGAAATTGAGGTGCTGAGTCTGGTGGCTCGTGGTTTTATTAATAAGGAGATAGCTGACAAGCTGAATATCAGTCTCACAACAGTCATCACACATCGCAAAAACATTATCGAGAAATTAGGCATCAAAACAGTATCTGGTCTCACCATCTATGCCGTAATGCGGGGCTATGTAGAAGCCGACTCCATTTAAAAATTCATCATTTATAGGGATTGTAGGTGTTGCCATTTTCCTCTTACTTTGCATCGGAAAACAAAGCGAAGTAAGATTATGAATAAAATTATTATGACCATTTCGTTGGTTTTGCTTGCAGGACAGGCATTTGCCAACGATATCTTAGTAAACGAATCCGACCCTGTTCAGGGTGACACTATTACACGTGTAGCCGATATTGAAGAAATCGTGGTGGTTGCCACACCTAAAGAGAATACGCGTTTGCGTCAGCAAACCCTCTCTTCTTCTTCTTTTTCAAATGCCGAGATCAGAGCAAGGGGAGTGAATTCCATCAAGTCGTTCTCAGCACAAGTGCCTAATCTCTACATACCGACCTACGGCTCTAAATTAACTACATCAACATATATTCGAGGCATTGGTTCTCGCATTAATACCCCTGCCGTAGGTTTGTATGTAGATAACATACCTTATTTAAATAAAAATGCGTTCGATTTCAATTTTGCCGAGATAGACCGTGTGGATATCTTGCGTGGTCCACAGGGCACGCTCTATGGACGCAATACTATGGGTGGCTTGATTCGTGTCTATACCAAGTCGCCTTTCGACTACCAAGGTACTGACCTACAGCTGAGTGCAGCTACTCATAACGCTTATAAGGCTTCTGTTACCCATTATCATCGCGTGACTAACAACTTCGCTTTCTCTGGTGGTTTCTATTTCGATCATCAGGGGGGCTTCTTCAAGAATGTGGCTAAGAACAACGAGCATGTGGATAGGAGTAATGAATATGGTGGCCGCATCCGCGCCATCTATCTGCCTACTGACAATACCAAATTGGATTTCAATATCAACTATGAATATCTAAAACAGGGAGCTTATCCATATGAATATATGGGAGTAACGGCAGGTACCGAGACGCTGCCGCAGTATATCGGTAAGGTGGCCTACAATCGTGATGGCGATTACAAGCGTCATTTGCTGAATACAGGCTTAAATGTAGAACACCAAGCCAGCCATTTTATTTTCAATAGCGTTACTGGTTTCCAGTTTGTGAAGGATGATATGAATATGGACCAAGACTACACACCATTAGACATCTTCACCTTGAACCAGAAACAGAATTCCAAGACTCTTTCACAAGAGTTTGTGTTCAAGTCGAAGCCTGGTAGTCGTTGGGAATGGGCCATTGGTTTAAGTGGCTTTTACCAGTGGCTTAAGACACAGGGTCCTGTGAACTTCCATGAAGACGGTATACAATCTCTTATAGAAGACCATGTAAACGATGTGTTTATCCGTTTGCGTGAACAGAACCCTCGTATGCCTGAGATGGCATTGGATGTTACCGACAGTCAGATTAATATTTCTGGAGATTTTGACACGCCAACTGCCAATGTAGCTTTCTACCACCAGTCTACCATTAATGATTTGGGTGTAAAAGGACTTTCTCTAACCTTAGGTGCTCGTATTGAGTATGAGAAGATTTGGATGGACTATACCTCAGCCGGTCCTATGACATTCGATTTCAATATGCCTATGTTGGCACGCATGCCTCAGATGGCCGATGTGGTAGCACAACTAAAGGGGATTCAAATTAATCCTGCATTTACAGGCAAACTGAATGATGACAACTGGGAATTCTTACCTAAGATAGCCGTTATGTATGATTTTAATGCACGCAACAATATTTATTTCAGTGTATCAAAAGGTTATCGCTCAGGTGGATATAACTTCCAGATGTTCTCTGATTTGATTCAAAGTAAGATGTCTGATGATATGAAAGCTGCTATCAATGAGAAGAGTGGTGGTATGATGAGTCAGATGGGTGGTGAGGCTTTTGCGGTACAAACAGTTGAATATGATGTAGAAGGCGCCGTGGCATACAAGCCTGAACGTTCTTGGAACTTCGAACTGGGTACTCACCTTACCTCTGCTAATGGCAGGTTGCTGGCAGATATGGCAGTATTCCTCATCAATACCAATAACCAGCAATTGGCGCAGTTTGCTTCCAGTGGTTTGGGACGTGTCACTGTAAATGCAGGCAAAAGTCGTAGCTATGGCGCTGAAGTTTCTTTGCGTTGGCAAGCTACTGATGCATTGTCGTTTACGGGTAACTATGGCTATACACATGCTACGTTCCGTGATACTGATGATGTGAAAGCGGCTGATGGAGGAAGTATGCAGCTTTTAAAAGACAAGTATGTGCCATATGTACCTCAACACACCTTGATGCTCAGCGGACAGTATGTGTTCACTTTGAAGGATGGCTACTTTGTAGATAACATCATTTTGAATGCCGACTATCGTGGTGCAGGGCGTATCTATTGGGATGTGATGAACAACTACTATCAGAAGTTCTACGGCACCGTGAATGCTCGTTTGGCATTCCTACACAAAGGTTCTGAACTGGCATTCTGGGCAAACAATATATTCAACAAGGATTACGATGCATTTAGCTTTGAAACGATGAGCAAACGTTTTCGTCAGCGTGGAACACCTGTGCAATTAGGAGTTGACATTAGATTGAGATTTTAATAATTTAATTGTTCAAGGCGTGGCAATGTGGGCATACTCCCTTTTGGCGGAGCTTATGTCCGCATTGTCCACATCTATAGGGATAACTCAAGGTACGTAGCCACAAACGACGGAGGAACATGGCAGTGAGCAGTGCAATAAAGAAATAGCCCATGTAGAGGTGGGTAGTGAGCATGAAGAATAAATAGCAGAAGATGCAAGCTGCCATTAGTCCTACTAAATAGTATAGCACACTCCAGCCCGAAAGGTGACGGAACACTTCGCTTACTGCCGCAATACCAGCAATGATGATGAGCCACAAACTGCCGATGAACAGGGTGAGTATCCAAGGCAATTCCAATGGTGAGAACGTAGGATTGTAGTAGAAGGTTTCCCATGTTTCGGGAGCAAAGAGCTGCATGGTTTCATAAAGTGTGGCGCTGAATGCCACCACCAGACAGAGAAATAAGGGGTACAGACTGTCTATATCGTTAAACCAAACTAATTTAAAAGGTTCTCGCTGGTAGTCCCTTATCAAAAAGAAAGCTATGAATATAGCCATCATAAAGGCCAGCACAGCTTTGTTGGAGCCGCTAAAAGCATGAATGGCTTGCGATATGCTGTCAGTAGGAACAAACTGGCGTTTTAGGTCTTTTTCATATACCCATCCCTGTACACCATCAGAGTGGGCAAGCTTTACCCAAATGCTGTCGTTTACGTCGGTAGTATCTTTCTGTATCTCAGCTACTACTACATGTTCGCCCTTATACAACATATTGGTGCAGTTCTGCAGGGGTAGACAAGCCAAGTTCAGCGAGTCGCTCAATAGCTCTAAATTGAGACCTGGGGCGTAATGACGTTCATAGAGCATGGTCAGCGAGTCACGAGACTGCTGGTCAAGCTCATCGTTTTCCAGCATCTCCCGATATGGATAGTGGCAACTTGCCAATACCATCAGTCCTACCAATATGTATGCCCACTTAGTTTTCATTTTTACTTCGTAACAATTTTCTCGCGACCTCGGCATAGCTCAAGCAAGCTTGGCTCTGCACTTGCTGCTCCAAAAAGTTTCAATTCTCAATTCTCAAATTCATTATACAGTTCTTGCAGTCAAACACCAACTTAAATCGCTTCCCGTCCATGCTTTGCAGATAGTACGGTTCCTTATAAGGAGACTTACCATTTTGCTTTGTTGGACACCAACCCATAGCATAGCGAATGCAGTGCTTGCAGAACATCACTACTGCTTTTTTAACAGGCTGTTTTTCGAAAGCATCTTCTATTTGTTTCACCCCATGACCCGCATAGAATTCACGTGATTTGCTGTTCATTACATTGCCTAAATAGGTGAGGGTAGGTTGTGTATATGGGTGTTCCGTCTGTTTCCACACTGCCACCTCCAGTGGGTAATTCTTGCGTCTCAATAGTGTCAAATCTTCAATCACTTGCCTGCGCCATTCGGCCAAAACCGATGAGGGGATGAAACTCTCAACTTTACAATCGACACACTCAACTATATACGGGGTATTCCCCAGTTTTGATAACTGTCTCTGAATGTTCTCTCCCTGCGGCTTTTCCGCTTTTTGCTTCTCACATACAAATGAGCGACTAGCCTTATTGTCATCCTCATCTTTGGCAGTCAGGTCAAAGCCATCGGTTGTTTCGGTCAGTTGCCAGCTAATGCCTATTTTACGTTCGGCACTGTGCTTTGACAATAGTTGCTCAAATTGCTGATCAAAATTACGGAAAAGTATCGTCTTAGAAGCCAGACCTTCTACCCTGTTAGCCAGAAATAAGCGGTTCTGTTCTACACGGTTCACGCGGAAACCCAGTAATTTGCCCTCACTATCTAAGAAGCAAAGACCATCGCCATTGTTGAATGACTTTACTCCCGCTACGATAATCTGGTTGCCTCGCACCTCCTTCACACGTCCCATTTCTTCGCCCATAGCTTTAGGTGTGTTAAACTGGGCAATGTTTTCTTGGCGTCCTTCCAAGAAATAGTGTGTGAATCCACGGTTAAAGCTCTTCGCCAAGTTGGGGGTGAAACTATATTCGCATTTGCCTGAAGAGACCTTGCGATATTCCGATCTGCGTTGTAATATTGCGTCTATCCGTTGTCGGTATGCAGCCGTCACATTCTTCACATACCCCACATCTTTCAGCCGGCCTTCTATCTTGAAAGAACTCACCCCAGCATCCATTAACTGCTCCAGTTTATCTATCTGATTCATGTCCTTGAGCGACAAAAGATGTTTCTCATGCAGCACTTCTTGTCCGTCTGCATCCAACAAGTTAAAGGGTAATCTGCAAAACTGAGCGCACTCGCCACGGTTAGCACTTCGATTAAAGCAGGCCAGTGAAGCGTAGCATTGTCCGCTATAGCTCACGCACAACGCCCCATGTACAAATACCTCCAAAGCCACATCTGGACAAGTATTGTGTATCTCTTTAATTTCTTGTAGTGTTAACTCCCTAGCCAAAACCACTTGGCGGAAACCAGCCTTGGCCAAAAACTGCACCTTCTCAGGGGTACGGTTGTCCATCTGTGTACTGGCATGTAGGGGGATAGGAGGGAGGTGTAAGCGTGTGATGCCCATGTCTTGCACAATCAGTGCATCCACATGAATGCGGTACAGTTCCCAAATCAGCTGCTCTGTTTCTGTCAGCTCACTATCGGTCAACAAGGTGTTCAGTGTTACGTATATGCGAGCATTAAATATGTGGGCATATTCCACCAATTTGGCAATGTCTTCAACGGAATTGCCAGCTGCAGCCCTTGCTCCGAATTTCGGAGCTCCGATGTAAACCGCATCTGCTCCGTGGTCAATGGCAGCTATGCCACAATCTAAATTCTTGGCAGGTGAAAGAAGTTCAACTGATTGTTTCGATATCATAAGGAGTTTCCTGATATACGTAATAGTTCAGCCAGTTGGTGAACAGCAAGTTAGCATGAGCACGCCATCTCACAATCACACCTTGCTCGGGGTCATCATTTTGGTAATAGTTCAAAGGCTTCTCAATAGGTAACCCCTTCCCTAAATCACGACGGTATTCTGTGTCGAGTGTCATGGGTGAATACTCAGAATGGCCCGTTACGAAGAACTCCCTGCCTTCGCGAGCCATCACCATGTGTATGCCAGATATGTCTGATTCAGAAAGCAGTGTCAAATCGGGCACCTTCAGGATGTCTTCCTTGCGTATCTCTGTATGGCGGCTGTGAGGCACAAAGAAACGGTCGTCAAACCCACGGAAAATAGGACAAAATTTGTCCAATGCCTGATGCTCGAACACGCCGAACATCTTCTTGTCCAGTTGGTACTTAGGCACTCCGTAGAAATGATACAGCCCAGCCTGAGCAGCCCAACAGATATACAAGGTAGAGGTTACATGTGTGCGAGCCCAGTCGAAGATGTCTGTCAGCTCGTCCCAATAGGTCACATCCTCATACTCCATCTGTTCCACAGGTGCTCCCGTGATTATCATGCCATCGTACTTATGGGGTCTCATCTCCTCAAAATCTGTATAGAATGTTCGCATGTGCTCCACAGGCGTGTTCTTCGAGGTGTGGCTCTTGATTTTCATCAGGGACAATTCAATCTGTAAAGGAGAGTTGGAAAGCAGACGAATCAGGTCTGTTTCCGTAGTGATTTTCAATGGCATCAGGTTCAATACGACAATACGCAAGGGGCGAATGTCCTGTGCTCCAGCCCTGAGGTCATCCATCACGAATATGTTCTCTTGCTTCAGCAGATCTACTGCCGGTAATGTCTTGGGAATATTAAGAGGCATGGTTCATTTGCTTTATTTGATTGCAAAGTTAGTGCAAGTTGAACACAAAACCAAAAATGCTTGCATATTTGTTTTGTTGAAACGCAGCCTAATTATTTTTAAGGTACGTTATTTTTTATTATCTTTGCACCTAAATTAATCATACATTCACTATTATGGCACATTATACTTATATTCCTCAGGGCGTTTGTTCCCAATGTATCAACTTTGAGATCGTAGATGGCAAGTTGCATAATGTTGTGTTCACAAAAGGTTGTCCAGGTAACCTTAAGGCCATTCCCAAACTCGTGGAGGGTGCTGATGCCAAGTGGGTAGCTGATACCCTTCGTGGCAACACTTGTGGAGACAAACCCACTTCTTGTGCCGATCAGTTTGCTAAGGCTATCGACCAAGCATTGGCTCAATAAAAAAGGCTGCAATTTGCAGCCTTTTTTATATCATCGGTAACTAGTAAACTATTTACCATACATCAGCTCTCTTTTCTTTAGGTATGAACATAGGATCATCCTCAGTGATGTTGAATGCTTCGTACCATGCATCGATCTGAGGCAGGGCACCGTTAACACGCCAACGACCCAGAGAGTGAACATCTGTCTTGGTTCGACGAAGAATTTCCTGGTCGGTGATGTTGTTTGCCCAAACACCTGCAAAAGCCAGGAAGAAACGCTGGTCAGCAGTAAAGCCATCCTTGTCAGGCAATGGGTTGTCTTTTGTAGCGTTCTTGTAAGCGGTGTAAGCAATCTTTAAACCACCGTGGTCACCAATGTTCTCACCCAATGTCATGGCACCGTTGCCATAAACACCAGGAGCTACTTCGATGCTTGAGAAGAAATCGATCAGCACTTGTGCACGCTCCTTAAAGTTCTTGTTGTCTTCTTCTGACCACCAACCAGACATGTTGCCGTCTTTGTCGAACTGACGGCCTGAGTCGTCGAAACCGTGGCTCATCTCATGACCGATAACCACACCGATACCACCATAATTGAAGGCATCGTCTGCGTTCATGTCGAAGAAAGGAGGCTGGAGGATACCGGCAGGGAAGCAAATCTCATTGGTGGTTGAGCTATAGTAAGCATTTACCGTTTGAGGAGTCATGTGCCACTCTGTTGGGTCAACGGGCTTGCCAAACTTATCAATCTGTTCCTGATATCTCCACAAACGAGCCACCTTGGCATTTTCATAATATGATTTCTGTGGGTCAACTGTCAGACCAGAATAGTCTTTCCATTCGTCAGGATATCCAATTTTCACACGGAAGGTCGCCAACTTAGCCAGTGCCTGCTCCTTGGTTGCATCGCTCATCCAAGTCAGGGCTTTAATACGCTCACCCAGCGCTTCTTGTTCGCTCTTTACGAGTTCCACCATGCGAGCCTTTGCCTCGGGAGGGAAGAATTCTTTGACGTAGAGCTGACCCAGTACTTCGCCCAATGAACCCTCAGTAGCTCGCAAAGCACGTTTCCAGCGAGGCTCCTGCTGCTGAACACCTGCCATCACACGACTATTGAAATCAAAGCTCTCAGCAACAAAATCATCACTTAGATTGTTGGCAGCTGAAGAAATCTGCTTCCATTGCAGATAAAGAATCTGCTTGTCAACAGGCAGCTTGTCGATTATCTTCACAGCAGCAGTCATAGCTTCTGGCTGACCTACCACGATTTCGTTTACCTCACCTTGGATGCCCATAATGTCGAAAATCTTCTGGAAAGGCACCGATGGATATAACTTCTTCACCTCATCGATGGTCATTTTATTATAATTAGCTTCTGGGTCACGCAACTGTGTGCGACTGCGGAAGTTGTTTGCCAATTCGTTTTCCACTTCCATCACCACGTCACGAGCTTTCTCGGCATAAGCATCGCTGTATCCAGCCAACTTAAACATATTCACGATGTGCTTCTTGAAAGCCTCACGAATTCTTACGGTATTGTCGTCGTTTTCCTTGTAGTAGTCAATCTGACCTAATGAAAGGCTACCCTGACGCAAACTCATGATGTGTGCTTTGGAATTCTTGGCATCGGTACCTACGCCTAAACCATAGTAAGCACTCACTCCACGCTTGTTCAGCTTTGCCAACAACTCATATACATCCTTTGGACTCTTCAGATCAGCAATTTCAGCAAGATCAGCCTTAATAGGGTCAGCGCCTTCAGCATTAAGTCGAGCACTATCCATTACCAAAGTGAACATATCGCCCACTTTCTGTTCGTTGGTACCAGTCTCGTGTTGGGTCTTGGCCAATTCTTGCACCATGGTGCTTAAAGCCTCTGAAGCACGTTCCGAGAGCATGTCGAAAGTAGCGAAACGAGCCTTGTCACCAGGAAGTGGATGCAGTTTCTGCCAACCACCGTTAACATATTGATAAAAATCTGTACCAGGCTTTTGGGTCTGGTCCATGTACTCCAGGTGCAGACCTGATGTCTGCTTGGGAGATTGGTTGCAAGCTACTATAGTGAGACTTGCCATCATTGTTAAAAGATACTTTGCTTTCATTTAATATAACATTTAGTACAAACCGCTGCAAAATTAGTATTTTTTTTGGAAAACGCGAATATAATCTACTTTCATTGTTATAGGAAGTGCACTTTCGTCAACACCTTCCATGCCTCCCCAGTTGCCACCCCAAGCCAAATTAAGAATAGGATAGAAGGCATAATGGAATGGCCATTCGTCGTGACCTTCGCCCATTTCAGCTTTAGTAGCTGCTAATTGCACCTGTCCGTCAACAAAGGTAGTGATGGCATCGGGTGTCCATTCACATGCATACACATGCCAGCCTTCCTCTGCGTTCTCGATGTCTAGATGGTGAGTTATCTGCGTACCTTTAACATGGTTATAGGTTTGTGTGTGCAATGAAGATGATACATCGTTAGGCACTACACCTACTTCCTCCATGATGTCAATCTCTCCACATTGCGGCCAACGGTATTCGCTCTTTACAGGCATCATCCAAAATGCAGGCCATGTACCTTTTCCCTTGGGCAACCAAATACGAGCCTCAAAATAACCATACTCCCAACCTGTTTGGCGGTGAGCATATACACGACCAGAATATACTTTGCCGTCAGAGCCAGTGAAGCAATGAATTTCCAAATTTCCGTCTTTAATCTCTGTTACACGCTTGCCGTCGGCCTCGCCGTCACGGTAATTCTGTAACTCATTGTTCACCCAGTGGTCATCCTTCACCTCATGCATCCACTCGTCACTCAGTTCGGTACCCTCGTTAAACTCATCGTGCCACACCAAACTATAACCTTCGGGTGTCACAATATCCACTTCTTCCTTAGTAGAAGAGGAGGTACAGGCCATCATCAACATGCCTGCTACCCCTAATACAACTGTTTTTTTCATAATAATAAATAAACGTAAATATGCTTACAATTGCCAATAATAATATATCTTTGCAACAAACAATTAACAATCATCAATATGAAACACATTATCAGATCCATTTCGATTGCCTTTGCAATCTGTATGCTGTATGGCTCATGTGCCACTCAAAAAGGACATTCAGCTCAAAAGGCATCCCAAGCCACAAAAGTGGCAGAGGCATTGGATGCTCGTGATTTTACAATCAGTATCGACCGCATGATCCCATTGAGAAGTTCAGCTAGAAACGTATCCGACTATTACATTACTGTTCGGAATGATTCCCTCTTTTCCAGTTTGCCTTATATTGGACGTGCCTATAATGTTCCTTACGGCGGTACCAATGGTCTTTCTTTTTCAGCTCCCATTGGTAGTTACAACGAAAGTATCAAGAAAAACGGACAACGCAACATTGATATTAAGTTGAGAAGTAGTGAAGACTCCTATACCTATAATATTATCATATATGATAATGGTAGATCTTCGCTCAACGTAAAGGCTCAGCAGCTTGAACCCATCTCATATTCGGGCGAATTGGAATTCGAGTGAAAAGCCTGGTTATTTCTTGAATAACCTCTTGGCGAAATCACGATAAGCACGTCGCCAAGTCAGCCACTCGTGTGCAGTGCCTTCAGATATGTAGGTCACACAGTTGATACCCTGCTTTTGCACAGCGCTACAGCTGGCGGGGAATCCAAAGTTGCCTTCCTCCGAGCCCCAGCTAATGTGCAGCAGGCGCATCTGCTTGTTGAAAGATGCTGGGTCGGCAAACGCACCGCCAAACACCGTTTTTACATTTTCGTCGTTCACGCGGAATAAGCCACTCAGCAGTCCCATCCAAGCAAACTTATCCATATTATGGTTATCTAACACTGTTGAAGTCGTCTGTCCTCCACCACGTGATAGACCGGCCATCGCGCGGTTGTCACGGTTGGCTATGGTGCGGAAAGTCTTGTCTATAAATGGCACCAGTTCGTTGATATAGATGTCCGATACAGTCTTGCCCGGCACACTGCGAATCTCAGGTGTAGTTAAAATGTCACCACTCATCACTACCACAATAAACTCTTCCACCTCTTTATTCGCAATCAAGTTGTCCATCATGAAATCCACATGTCCCTGGTTTACCCATCCGAACTCATCCTCGCCACTTCCATGCAACAGATAGAGCACAGGGTAGCGTTTCTTGCCTGTCTCGTAGCTCGCTGGCACATATACATTCACATGACGGTTGGTACCATTGATCTCAGAGTAGTAGTTCACCGACCTTACCTGTCCGTGAGGCACATTTTTGTTAAAACGGTAGTAGTTGCCCTCTGGACCTTCAGGCACCTCTATGCCGCCAGCGTTTAGTGTATAGCCGAAATACGACTTACTGTTGGGGTCTGTCATACGGGCACCATCCACCGTCACAAAATAGTAGTGGAACCCCACAGGCAGTGGGTCAGTCTCTATGGTCCATACACCATCCTTATCCTTTGTACCCTTAAACTCGTTAGGTACGCTCACTGTCACTGTGTGCGCTAGCGGTAAATAGAACTTGAAATACGCCTTGCGAGTTTGAGGATCCACACGCGGATACTCAGCTCTAAGTACGTTGGTTTCTGAAGGTAGTGTACCTTTTTCATAATCTGTCATAGCTTTTGGCAGCTGGTTTTGCTGCTGTTGAGCGAATAGTCCTGTAGCGGTCAATAGCATTGCCAGGATTGCAAACATTTGCTTTCTCATAGTATTGTTATTTTAAGATGAATATCGTGATATGGGTTTTATCTACGCAAAGATAGGAAGTTTTTTTATAACAATCCACATAGGTGGAATAAAAATTCAATAGTTACCATTATACTAAGATTTTCCAAACGATAGAAGAATTCAGAGTTGCATTTAAACGCCGTTAAAGTTGTGTTGTCGGACGATTATCACTTGGTGTTGGTGGCGATACTCTAACGGTTACGTCAGTGTGTCAGATATTTTTTTAGACGAATATTTGCATAAGTAAATATTATAGTTTATCTTTACTGCGAGTTTAGACAAATGTTATAAAAAAATCGAATTATGGAGAATAATAATTTTTTAAGAGAAGAGCTCAAGGATGAAACTCTTGAAGCAGTTGCTGGTGGCAAGAAGTTTAAAGAAAAAGACTGGCAAGAGGCTGAGAAGAAACGCAAGGAGGCTGAAGAACGTGCTAAGAAAATGATGCAAAATAGCAATAATCGTTCTTTCTGATTTTTCTTAAGCTTATAAAACTTTTATGGGAGGGTAGCTCAACTTTCGGTTGTAGCTACCTCTTTCTTTTTAAAGATTTTATAGCCGATAATAGCTACACAGATACTCATCAGCGGACTGATAATATTGAAGAAACAATAGGGCAGGTAGGTGAGTGTTGGCACTCCCAGGATGGTGGCTTGCGTCATACCGCAACTGCTCCAGGGAATAAGGGGAGAGGTAACGGTGGCACTGTCTTCGATGCTACGACTCATTAGGCGTTCTTCGTATCCACGACGGTGATAAACGCCTTTGTACATATTGGCGGTGAGGATGATGCTCAGGTATTGGTCGGCCACCATGCAGTCCATGAAGAAACCTGTGCTTACAGTACTTGCCACCAATGAGGTGCGCGTACGAGTGAAGGGCAGTATCAGTTGTGTGATTCGCTGCAACATACCGCTGCTGGTCATTACACCACCGAAGCACATGGCACAAAGTATCAGGTAGATGGTATTGAGCATACCTGTCATGCCTCTTGTAGATACCAAGTCGCTTACCTGTGGATGCCCCATATCAATTGCAGTAATGTCATACATGCCACGCATAACGCCTACAAACTGACTGTAAGCATTTATCTCATTGGTGCCTGCTACCTCAGCCAGGATGTGGGGCTGGAATATCAGAGCGAAGATGGCTCCCAAAATGGAGCTGAGAAACAGCACAATCACGGCTGGCCATCTCTTGACAATCATCAGGATGGTCAGTATGGGAACAATCATTAACCAAGGTGAGAGGTTGAAATGCTCATGTAACGACTGTTGGTAAAGATTGATCAGTGTAGCATCTGACACGCTATAGCTAAGTCCTATGATGGTAAAAATTGTTAGTGTGATGACCATCGTAGGTACTACGGTGTACATCATGTAGCGGATGTGGCTGAACAAGGGGACATCACTCATGGTAGAGGCCAGTACGGTGGTGTCACTCAAGGGTGACATCTTGTCGCCGAAGTAGGCGCCAGAGATGATGGCACCTGCAATGAGTCCACTGCTAAAGCCCTGTGCCTGTCCGATGCCCAACAGCGCAATACCTATCGTGGCGATGGTACTCCATGAACTACCTGTCAAAACACTCACAATGGCGCAGATGATGCAGGTAGTAACCAGGAAGAACTTGGGATGTATCATCATTAGACCATAGTGTATTAGGGTCGGTACTACACCGCTGAGAATCCAAACACCCGAGATGGCGCCTATCATCAGCAAGATGATGATGGCGGAAGTGACACTGCCTACATTACGCTTGATACCTTCTTCCAAATCTTTCCAAGGAATGCGGAAATACAGCAAGGCAATGGCACAGCAAATGCCGGCAGAAATGAGCAATGATACCTGACTACCTCCGTTCAGGGAGTCGGCACCAAATACCCTGATTACCATTGCCAGCATGACTATTAGTATAATGACTGGCAACAACGAGAGCAATATGTCAAGCTTGTTGTGTCTCAATCTTCAATCTTTAGTTTACCTTCTTTCTCGTCAGCGTAATAGGCTGCCAACATGGCAATAAAACGCTTGATGGTCTGCAAGGCTTCCTGGGTGCCTTCGCTTACAGGCTGGTGCTTCAACTTCAGCATGAGTTCTCCATAGAGCGCCTGAAAACAGGTGTCAATTTCAGGAGCCGCTTCTGCACCGGCTTTGGCACGTAGCTCTACGATAAAGGGCAGTGCATTGTAGTAGGCAGCACTGTAATAGGGGAACTTGGGGGATGCCAACAATACGTTGTGCAGTTCTGTGAGGTCCTGTAGCACGTTTTTGTTGATTTGCAAGTGACCACGTTCTGTCACAGCCTCTCGATGCATCATATCGCAGAGTTCCTGCATCCATTGTTCTTCTTGCTTTCTGTTTGCCTCTGGGAAATTGGGCAGGAGTTGGCTTTTCACCACCTCCATATCACAATGACAGGCACGTAGCAGGTCCTCCATTTGCCACATATAAAGCAGATATTCTGCTATATTCTCTTTCCTCAATTGCTGTGCCGTCTTCATGTCAATATAGAGATTCACCTAAGCAAGTAATTACCAATCCCACAATCGCCACAATCATCACAATTATACCAATGACACGATTCAACATCCAGATGCCACGCAGATTGAATTGCGACCGCACCTTACTTACACCTGTTGTCAGTAAGAACCACCACAGGAGGGCGCCAGCCACGATAGATACATAGCCTGTAACAGTGTTGATCACCAGTTCGCCCTGATCTACAAATGCGAAACGGGCAAACAAACCAATGAACAGCAGAATTATCAGCGGGTTGCTGATTGTTACCAAAAAAGCAGTCAGGAAATTATGCATATAGCTTCCCTTCTTTCCACTGGGGGCACGTAATGCTTTTACAGGATTGCTCCTGAAAGTGTAGAAGCCGAAAAAGAGTAGCAAAATGCTACCAAACAATTGCAGATAGAAAATATTATTGCTTACATAGTCGAATACAAAGCTCATGCCGTAGCCTGTAATCAGGGCATAAAATAAATCGCTCAATGCTGCTCCACAGCCAGTTACGAAACCATACCAGCGTCCTTTGTTTAGCGTACGTTGCAAACATAATACCCCCACGGGTCCCATGGGAGCGGAGGCAATAATACCAATCAACATGCCCTTGAAAATGATGCCGACTATAGTCTCTATCTCAATCATAGGTGCAAAGTTACGAATAAGCGAGGGAAAAGACAAATTTATTTGTTCTTTTCCGAGCGAGAGTAACTAATGATTAAAACTTAATCGATGCCCCCAATTCCATAGTAAACGGACGGATATATCCTCCCGACATTAGGTGATGATGCTGGTATTTGGCGACATCAGTCTCTAAGTCGGCTGCACCAATATTGCCACTAGCTCCCTTCTGGTTCAAGATATTCACCAGGTTCAGTGAGAACGACAGGTGGTCGTTTAACGTATAATCTATACCTCCAAAGGTTTCCCAACGACCTTTGAAATATAAGGTATTGGTTTTGTTGATATACTGCTTGCTTTGGTACCTGAAGCTCAGCCAGAAACGCCATTTGTCAATCTGATATGATGGGTCCAGTTCTAGTATATACTTGGAGATGGCCGTCACGTTCTTATCGGAGAAGTTGTATTGTTGCCCCGGACCATCTTTGAATACTGGTTGGAAATTGAAGTTCTTGTACAGTGGATTCTGTAGGGTAAGCAGTCCGTGGAAAGTGAAACCTTTGAAAGGAGTAATCACAGCATCGGTGGTCCAACCCACCGTAGCCACATCATACAGTACGGCGATAGTTACCGTCTCGCTTTGGTCGTTGGGGTTGGTGAACTGGGTGCGGCTCTTGTAGTTAGTCTGCTGGATATGGAATACTTGTGAAGTTAATTCTAACCAACTGTTGTTGAAATAGATACCTCCTTTAAAGATGCTACTGATAACAGGTGACTCGTTGGGCAGATCACAACCTGCATAGTCCTGCATATTGGGGCGTTGCTGCACAAATACAGCTTCGCCCAGTACTCCTAATCCTCCCACGATGCGATACCTGCCATTGAAGGTAAATGATGGGTTAAGCCAGTTGCCTTTAAACGGATATAGCTTGCCAGTTGCTACCGTAAATCCAGGGCGTCGTACGTTGCTGGGGTCAAAAACATTTCCATCCACATCGGTAGAGAAAGCACCCTTGCCATGCAACTTCTGCCAGTCGATGCGGAAACCAGCAGAAAGCCACAGTCTGTCATTTACTGTCCAGTCGTCAGAGAAATAGACTGCCAGTCGGTTTTCGTGACCAAAGTAAAAATCGGCACCCGAGTTGTAATTCGTCATCCGTTGTCCATTTACCAACAGGATGCGAGGGTTTTCCTTCACCTCGTGAGGCAGCAGGCCTGTTGGGTACGACATGCTCTGATAAGAGAACCACTCGTTCAGTCCCATGCGCCAACTATGCTGATTCCTTTTCCCCGCCTTACCCGTCAATTCGGCGCTGGTCATCCAACTGCGCTCAATACCATACGGCCTGCGAGCATGACGGTTCTGCACATAGCCTACGTATGGCGTACCATCTTCATAGGTATAACCATCGGCTTCGGTCACAGCAAAGATGCCAGCCAAATTATATGTGGCTGTGCGCTGTTGGGCATCCTTGAGCTTGGAACCCACTGTAAGGCTGGTACCATTGTCCCAGGTATATTTGAAGTTGAAAGTCAACTGATGCGCATGGTCTCTGTTCGCCTTTTCTATATCTACATCATATTCCTTGTTGTCTTCCAGCGAGAGATAGTGGAAAGCAGGGTAGTGGGGCAGATACTGGTCGCGCCCCAGGTTGAAATCTTCAAAAGGTTCCACACTTCCGTCCTCTCCGTTGAAATAGAACGGGCCGTTTGCATCTGTGAAAGTGGTATTAGCCGAATACTGGTACAGAAGACTTACCTCACCTTTGTTATTGTTCCATCGTTTGTTTATGCCTGCTTTATACATTTCCATACGGTCTTGCAGACTCATTACATCCAGTTTGTTGCTACCTGGATCAAAGCTCTGGTAAGTACCTAAGGTGTAGCCCCATCCTTTGGCAATTGGCCCTGAAATGTTGAAATCAACCTGTTGTTTGCCAAAGTGATTGAAAGAATATTTGCCCAATCCAAGGAATTTGTCGCCACCATGACGGTTCTCACTCGATACGATGTTCTCCATTTTTCCAAACAGTAGGACACTTTCGCCCAGCGACAATAGTTTGTTGCTGCTGAGACTCAAGGTGCTTCTCCACGTGGTGGATGGCATGATGGGCCAGTAGAGCTCTGCTACAGGTAGTCCGTCTTCAAAAATGTCAGCTGCGAATTGAGCTGGCAAACCAATGGAAATCTGACGTGGCTCACGGTCGTTCTTGGCGTTGAGCATCACGTTACGGTTCTTTTCTTCACGGGTGGGAGGTATGGAGTCTTTTTGAACCTCTTGTTGCGCTATTGCCAGTGTAGGCAGACTGGCTAATAGCAAGGTGGATAGTAATATTTGACTTATTTTCATGGTTGGATTTATTATGTCAGTTTCAAAGTTACAAATATTTTTCGTATTTTTGCGCTCAATATGGTTAAATTATAAATTTTGTATAGCAATGAAAAGACTATTTTATGCAATGGCAGGTTTGGTAGCTGTGGCTTTCGCAGCTTGTGGACCTACTTATGATGTAGCAGAGCCTTTGGACAACTGGACTTCAGATACCAATGGTAAAGTAGCTACAAATGAACTGAATGTGGTAGCTGGTGAGACACTGACTGCCAAGGGTGATTATCGTAATTTTGAGCTGAAAGGTCAGGCTATGTTAGAGACTGGCGCAGATGCTTCTCTGTTCTTCCATTCTGATGGCAATACGGGTTACGAGGTGCTGCTGCACAATGGTCCTATCGATGGCACCCGCAAGACGGGTAGTTTGGCATCTGTAAGAAACCTTTATCGTTCTTTGGGCGAAGATGATCAGTGGTTTGAATTCGATATCGCTGTACGCGAGAAGAATATCTCTATCAAGATCAATGGTACTGATGTAGTGTGCTACACCGAGCCAGATCAGCCTTATCGTACGGAAGACAATAAGGGCAAAGTATTAGGCAAGGGTGGTTTCTTACTGGTAGGCAAGCAAGGTCATGTAAAGTTGCAGAACCTTACCATTACTCGTCTTCGTGATGGCGTGACCAATCCTAACGATACCATGCCTGTGGTAGATGAGACTACAGACGATATCATCCGCTTGCAACAGGAGAACTTCCCTGTAATCGACTATCACGTACATCTGAAGGGCGGTCTGACTAAGGAGATGGCACACGCTATGGAGATGAACTATGGTATTAACTACGGTGTGGCTCCTAATCTGGGTGAAGGCGGTGTAGGCCGTATGCTGTCAAACGATGAGGAAGCTTTTGCTTACTACAATGAGGTAAAGCCTATGGCGTTCCTGATGGGTGCTCAGGGTGAGGGCCGCCGTTGGATTGTGCAGTTCTCTGAGGAGGCTATCAATAAGTTCGATTATCTGTTTACCGATGCTATGACCGTTGTTGATAAGGGCCGTATCTGCCGCATCTATCGTCCAGAGGAAATTCACTTGGATGGCCGCACCAAGCAGCAGTATATGGATATGATTGTTGATCAGACCGTGAAGATACTGACCAACGAGCCTGCTGATATCTTTGCTAACGCAACCTATATTCCAGATGACATGAATCCAGATTATGCTCAGTACTGGACAGACGAGCGTGTAGATAAGGTGCTTGATGTACTGCAAAAGTATGACATTGCTTTGGAGATCAGTCCTCGTTACAAAATTCCAAGCATGGATGTCATTAAGAAAGCAAAGGCTCGTGGCCTGAAGTTCACCTTCGGTACCAACAATGTGGATGCTGACTTTGGCAAGTGCGAGTATGCTATTCAGGCTGTCAAGGAGTGTGGCATTACAGCCAACGATATCTGGTTCCCAAGCATGAGTAAGCGTGCTGGTCGCAAGGCTGTTGACTACAATCACTTTGGTGACACCATTAAGAAATAAATGCAGGTCGCAAATCAGTCAACCACAACGTAAAGGTTGTGACCCGCTATAATACTAAAAATTATCCCCGCTGTTCGGCGGGGATAATTTATATGTATGCAGGTTAAAAGGCTGTTTATTCTGCCATAGGTGTGCCTTGCATTGCTTCCGCTATCTTTGTTTCCAGCTCTTCAGTCAATTCTGGATTATCAGATATCACCTGCTTGGTAGCATCGCGTCCTTGTCCCAGTTTGGTCTCATTATAGCTGAACCAACTGCCACTCTTTTTGATGACACCATATTCCACACCCAAGTCGATAATTTCGCCCGACTTACTGATACCTTCGCCAAACATGATGTCCACCTCACACTTGCGGAAAGGAGGAGCCACCTTGTTCTTTACAATCTTGATACGGGTAGAACGACCAATCACATCATCACCATTCTTGATAGGTGACGAACTGCGAATGTCAATACGGATACTTGCATAGAACTTCAGCGCGTTACCACCAGTGGTGGTTTCTGGGTTGCCAAACATCACACCAATCTTTTCACGCAACTGGTTAATGAAAATGCAGGTAGTGCGTGTCTTGCTTACGGTAGCAGTAAGTTTGCGCAAAGCCTGACTCATCAGTCGTGCTTGTAAGCCAACCACAGAGTCACCCATCTCACCCTCAATCTCTTTCTTAGGAGTCAAGGCTGCTACTGAGTCGATGATGATGATGTCTATAGCTGACGAACGTATCAACTGTTCTGCAATATCCAATGCCTGTTCGCCATTGTCAGGCTGAGAGATCCACAGATTATCCACATCTACGCCCAACTTGGCAGCATAGAAACGGTCGAAAGCATGCTCAGCGTCAATAAATGCAGCGATACCCCCTTGCTTCTGTGCTTCGGCAATGGCATGAATAGCCAGAGTAGTCTTACCAGATGACTCAGGACCAAAAATCTCAATGATCCTACCACGAGGATAGCCACCTACTCCTAATGCGGCATTCAAGCCGATAGAGCCGGTAGGAATCACTTCCACTTGTTCGATGTGGTCATCTCCCAATTTCATAATAGAGCCTTTGCCAAAATCTTTCTCAATCTTCGACATGGCTGCCTGCAATGCTTTCAACTTTTCTGCTGATGGTGCAGGCTTGTCAAAATTCAATTCTTCTTTTGCCATTTTGTTAAAAAATTAGTTTATGAATGATTAAAATACATGAATGTATAATTGTCAATTTTATAGCTCCAAATCTCCGTCAAACACTTCGTTCCAAGGCAATCCTTGCTTGTTCAGTTGTTCCATGAATGGATCTGGGTCGAAATCTTCCACATTCCATACGCCCGGACGCTTCCACAATCCCTTGAGGAACATCATGGCACCAATCATAGCTGGCACACCAGTAGTGTAGCTCACACCCTGCATGCCTGTCTCCTTATAGGCTGCTTGATGACTGCAATTATTATATACATAATAGGTGCGTTCTTTACCATCCTTGATACCACGGATGCGGCAGCCAATGGAAGTCTCGCCCTCATAGTTTTCACCCAAATCCTGAGGGTTAGGCAGTACGGCCTTCAAGAACTGCAAAGGCACGATCTTTACCTTTGCATTGCCTGTACCATCAGCTAGTGGTGCCTCATATTCTATTTCGTCGATGCGGCTCATACCTATACCTTGAATCACATCCAGGTACTTGAGGTATTGCTCACCGAAGGTCATCCAGAAACGAGCCAGTTTGATGGTGGGGTAGTTCTTTACCAATGACTCCAGTTCTTCGTGGTGCATCAGGTATGATTCACGCGGACCGATGTTAGGATAGGTGATAGGCTGGTGTATTTCCAGTGGCTCTGTCTCTATCCATTCACCATCTTTATAATATAAGCCCTTTTGGGTAATCTCACGAATATTAATTTCAGGGTTGAAGTTGGTGGCAAAAGCCTTATGGTGATTGCCGGCATTGCAATCAACGATGTCTAATGTATGGATTTCGTCGAAGTGATGCTTAGCTGCATAGGCAGTATATACACCACTTACACCCGGGTCGAAACCGCAACCTAAGATGGCTGTCAGACCAGCATCCTCGAAGCGCTGCTTGTAAGCCCACTGCCAACTATATTCGAAGTGTGCTTCGTCTCGTGGTTCGTAATTAGCAGTGTCTAAGTAGTTTACTCCCGTCTTCAGACAAGCCTCCATGATGGTCAGGTCTTGGTAAGGCAACGCCAAATTCATCACAATGTCGGGCTTTACCTCGTTGAATAGCTTCACTAGGTCATCAACATTGTCAGCATCCACCTGGGCTGTCTTGATATTTGGATTGCCGATGGCCTTAGCCAGTTTGTCACACTTAGCCTTCGTCCTGCTGGCAATGGTGATGTCAGTAAACACGTCAGGGTTCTGAGCCACCTTGAAAGCTGCTACGGTAGCTACACCGCCTGCACCGATAATAAGCACTTTTCCCATTTTAGTCAGTATTTTAGTTTATTTTGGCAACAAAGATAAGATTTTATTCTCAATAATCAACTGAAAAAGCCAACTATTTTTGTTGTCGTAAAATCTGCCAAACTGACATATAGATATGGTGCATTGTTGTTGGCACGAGCTTTGCACAAATCAAGTGTCCGAAAGCCTATCAACAGGATTGGGACAATAAAGAACTTGAATAATAACAAATAAAAAAATAAGAATTATGGGAAAGATTATTGGTATTGACTTAGGTACTACTAACTCATGCGTTGCTGTATTTGAAGGCAACGAACCTGTAGTAATCGCTAATAGCGAAGGTAAGCGCACCACTCCTTCTATCGTAGCATTCGTAGAAGGTGGCGAGCGCAAGGTGGGTGATCCTGCAAAGCGTCAGGCCATCACCAATCCAACAAAGACAGTGTTCTCCATCAAGCGTTTTATGGGTGAGAACTGGGATCAGGTGCAGAAGGAAATTCCTCGCATGCCTTACAAGGTAGTGCGCAGCGACAACAATATGCCACGTGTTGACATCGACGGTCGTCTCTACACCGCTCAGGAAATTTCAGCTATGGTGCTGCAGAAAATGAAGAAGACTGCCGAGGACTATCTGGGACAAGAAGTAACAGATGCAGTGATAACAGTTCCTGCTTACTTCTCTGACTCACAGCGTCAGGCAACCAAAGAGGCTGGACAGATTGCTGGTCTGAATGTAAAACGTATCGTGAACGAGCCTACTGCTGCTGCTTTGGCATATGGTATCGATAAGGCTAATAAGGATATGAAGATTGCTGTGTTCGACCTTGGTGGTGGTACATTTGATATCTCTATCCTGGAGTTCGGTGGTGGTGTGTTCGAGGTATTGTCAACCAACGGTGATACCCACCTGGGTGGTGATGACTTCGACCAGGTAATCATCAACTGGCTTGTACAGGAGTTCAAGAACGACGAGGGTGCTGACCTGATGGCAGACCCAATGGCAATGCAGCGTCTGAAGGAAGCAGCTGAGAAGGCAAAGATTGAGTTGTCATCTTCTACTTCTACTGAGATCAACCTGCCATACATCATGCCTGTAGGCGGTGTACCAAAGCACTTGGTTAAGACACTGACACGTGCTAAGTTCGAGCAGTTGGCTCATGGTTTGATTCAGGCTTGTTTGGCTCCTTGCCAGAAAGCACTGAGCGATGCTAACCTGCAGCCTGCAGATATCGACGAGGTTATCCTGGTAGGTGGTTCAAGTCGTATTCCAGCCGTTCAGACACTGGTACAGAACTTCTTCGGTAAGGTGCCTTCAAAGGGTGTGAACCCTGATGAGGTGGTGGCTGTTGGTGCTGCTATCCAGGGCGCTATCCTGAACAACGAGAAGGGTGTAGGCGATGTAGTATTGTTGGATGTTACTCCTCTGACACTAGGTATCGAGACCTTAGGTGGTGTGATGACCAAGTTGATTGATGCTAACACTACCATCCCTGTAAAGAAGAGCGAAACCTTCTCTACCGCAGCAGATAACCAGACCGAGGTAACCATCCATGTATTGCAGGGTGAGCGTCCTATGGCTTCTCAGAACAAGAGTATTGGTCAGTTCAACCTTACAGGCATTGCTCCTGCACGTCGTGGTGTTCCTCAGATTGAAGTGACTTTCGATATCGATGCTAATGGTATTTTGAAGGTAACGGCTAAGGATAAGGCTACTGGTAAGGAACAGGCTATCCGTATTGAGGCTTCCAGTGGTTTGAGCGAGGATGAGATCAATCGTATGAAGGCTGAGGCTCAGGCTAACGAGGCAGCTGATAAGAAGGAACGTGAGAAGATTGACAAGCTGAACCATGCTGATTCAATGATTTTCACTACCGAGAATCAGTTGAACGAGTTGGGCGACAAGATTCCTGCAGATAAGAAGCCAGCTATCGAGGCAGCTTTACAGAAGCTGAAGGATGCACATAAGGCACAGGATTTGGCTGCAATCGATGCTGCTATGGCAGAGATTAATACAGCTTGGCAGGCTGCCAGTGCACAGATGTATGCACAGCAGGGTGGCGCACAGGCAGGTCCTCAGGATGGCGCAGGCTTTAATGGCGGTGCCGGTTTCAACGGTGGCGCACAAGCTGGTCCTCAGGACAACAACAAGGGCGGCGACAACGTACAAGATGCCGACTTTGAGGAGGTCAAATAATACGACACTTTACACATAAATAAATATGAATAGGGTGTGGCTCGTAAGAGTCGCACCCTATTTGCCTTTTATGGACTCATGTTTTCCATGTGCTTATTCTGGCTTTTTTTTACGGCTTTTTTGTTACATACTTGTAACACGACAAAAACATAGGATTACATATTAACCCATAAAGTGCAAATAGATGCCAAATTTATGCAGAGAAATTACCGTTTTTGTTTTTTTTATTCGATTTTGCAGTTTTATTTTTAAAAAAACGTATCTTTGCTTCATCATTAACCCAAAATACAAAAAACTCAATAGTTTAGAAACTCCAATGCTATAACTTATGATTCGATCTATCATTTCCAGCCTATTACTATTTATGTTGCCGCTATCACTCATGACCGACAGCAAGAAAGAGCAGCGGGAACAGATGCGCACCATCATTCAGGTGTTGCAGAAGGAGGAAGTTGCTCAGACAGGGATTCCTGCCTTTCTGTCAAACGACCAAAAAGCCCGTGATTATTGTAACACCGTTCTTTCTCGCAGCGACGAAGCGTATGCTCAAGATACTGCCATTGCCAACAGCATGCTGCGCGATGCCCAGTGGGTCCACAGCAATATGATCTTCCCCGACGAGAAAATGAAAAAGAACCTAGTCAAGAAGAAATACGATCCTGGAAAACTGGACTTCATCTATGCCTGGGCAGAGCATTTCCTTCAGAAAGTGCCTATGCGCCATGCTATTCTTACCAGCTATTGCGACAAACAGCTGCAACAACGCCGCGAGGCCCTGCAACGCTCCATGCCCGAAGGCCAGCTGCAGAGTCTTTCGTACAGGGAATATGGCTCGTCGCGGCCTAAGACGGTGGAGTATGCCCTCCTACGCGATAACGAGACTGGCCGATGGAAGCTCAATGGCCGTGAGGTGGACGAAACGGCGGCCAATAAGATACGCATGCTGGTTGAGCAACATAAGACTTACCAATGCATGAATCGCTATGAGGAGGCTCCGTCATTTCCCCAAGCACCTCTGCCCATGGGCGGTCTGCCGTCCTGGGAGTTCATTTGTAAGTTCGAGGGAGGGACTGTTGTCACAGGTTCTGAGTGTATGCCCGTTCCCGACAGTTGTTCCGCGATTGTAGGTTATCTGAAAAATCTCCTTAAATAAAAAAAAGTATGCAAGAATCAACGAAATCAAGACTGACCGTCTTCTCACGTCTGTGGGCTGTAGCCATGGTTCTGTTCGTGTTGCTGGCTGTCGCCGCTGTGATAGCGGGCATGAACGAGCATAGGGGCTGGATGGGTCTATGCGTAGTGGGAACCGTCGTCATGCTGATTGTCCAGTTGGCACAGCTCGTGAGTGCCATCGTCGTGCGTCGTTGGTGGTATGTAACAGGTGCCGCTGTCGGTGTGGGCGTATCGATCTTTGTTATCCTAACTTCTATCGTGGCTTTGGGAGCCGGACAGTGGCGCGCACCCGAGATTCACGACCAAGATGATTCGGGCGCAGTGGTTCCCGGCACGCTTGCCTTCTCGCAAGCCGACGAACAGATGTCATGCAACATCGTGGCACTCATGCCCGACGAGGAAGTCAGACAAGCTGTTGGCGAATGGTTCAATGCTCAGTTGGGCAATACCTATACGGGCGACATAACAGACATGCAGGCGTTAGTCGACTACTATGGCAATACTCATCTGGACTCATTGCGCAGTGTCATTGAAAAAGGCGTACCCGAATATGCTGAGCCAAGCTACGATGCTAACATGGAGTTGCTCTTCGAGACTGACAAGGTGGTTACCTACGGGCTGACCATCACAGTCGACCTGGGTGGTGCTCATCCCGTCACCAGTGAACTCGGAGCCACGTTTAGCAAAGAAGACGGCAAGCAGCTGACGTGGGACATCGTGCGCAGCGACAGCCAGTCACAGCTTCGCAATATCCTACGCGAAATGCTCAGAGGCTATTTTAATGTGAAGAGCGATGGCGAACTCATGGACTGTCTTCAAGGTGTTGACGACGTGGCAACGATTCCCCTGCCCACTACCCCGCCTTACATGACCCTTGAGGGCTTCACGTTCATCTACCAGCAATATGAAATAGCAGCCTATGCCGCAGGAATGCCGAGCGATGTCATTCCATACGAGCAAATGAGGCCCTGTCTGACCGAATACGCGCAGGAACTTATTCCCGAAGACTACAGCTTCGCCGTGAACTATCAAGGCAAGGCGCCCACTATTTCCGACTTCTTTGTCGCCATCACTACGATGGACGACCCTGGTGAGTGGCTTATTTACCTTAGAGAACGTTGGACAGAGTATCGTCGGGGAGATAAATACGAGGGGCATTTCACAGTAGAGAATAGTCTGGGGTATCTGCGTTACGATGAAAAAGAGACAAAAGATGACGGCATCGTTCGTACAGGGTTCACCGAATTCTGTTGCTGGACATGCGATGACAACCGCCATTACATCGTTGCCACGGCCTGCAACAACTTTAGAAATGGCGTGGCCATCGACGGCCAGTACGGTGGCATCACGATGTATCTCTTCGACACGAGAACCCGTAGGATGATGATGGTGCCTGACTGGCACTTTGGCCTGGAGCGACCGGAGACCAATGCCGTCATTGCCTATTCGCTCCCCTCCGAAGGCAAGGACATCACCGCCACGGTCTATGACACCGAAAAGGGCGAATACCAAATTGAGTATGAGTGGAACGGCAACGGCTTTGACCTTGAAAACTAAAACCTGAAGACGATAAGTAATGAACTCGCTGTTAAAATACATACTGATAACAACTTTAGTGATTACAGGTCTGGGCATTTTGGGCGTGATCATCGTCGGTGAGTTGCCCGATTCTGTCATTATTATCAATCCCTATTTTGAGTATCTCATCACTTTCTGTGCTTATAGCGCTATGGCTATATGTGGGGTAGGATTCTTCAGCATCTTCATTAAATCTCTACGCTTACCTGTAGGGGTGGCGACCTGTGTCCTGTTAATATTCTTGCTTAATTTCGCCTGCTGGGATGCCGTTCTTCAGAATATCAGCTACAGGGTGGCGAGAACAAACGTGCCCACAGAGAGGGAGATGATCGTTACCGACAACGATAACACAATAAACGACCTGAGCTTCCGTTTCCTCGATGACAACAGCGAGGAGCATTCAGCCGATGCGCCCGAATTCGTGGCCTATCGGCTTCACCAGGGCGACACCTGTGTGGCTGTGGTGTGGGATGGCGTGTTAGGCATCCGTTTCATTACCAAGATAAAGAACGTGAGAAGAAACAATAGTAATAATTTATAAACTTTTACGACTATGACAATGATTATCCTTGTGCTTGTAGTTCTGCTGGTGATTTTCACCGTGGCAGTGTTTATCTGGTTCGTCTCCACTCAGCGCGAGTTGGTAAACCTCGATGAAAAGTGCAGCAATGCGCTGAGTCAGATTGAGGTGCAAATGAACTCCCGTTGGGATGCGCTGCTGGCTGTGGCAAAGGCAGCGACCACTTATGCCAAACATGAAAGCGAGACACTCGTCAAGACCATCGAAGGGCGCAAAGGCATGGAAATGCGATCTGCAGCCGACATCAATCAGCAGCAGTCGGCTTTTACCGAGGTGCTAAGCAAGCTGATGGCTGTCCATGAAGCCTATCCCGATTTGAAGGCTTCAACCCTGTTCCAGGAGACGATGACTCAGGTGAAAAGTTTCGAGGAGAACGTACGTATGTCGCGTATGATTTATAACGATTCGGCAACGCGCATGAACCGCTATGTGCGCCAATGGCCCTCAAGTTTCGTGGCCAGCCACTTGCACTTCGGTCTGAAGGACTATCTCAAGATCGACGACGAGAATAAGCGCGACATGCCCGGACTGTTCGCTTGAAACCTGAAACTTGAATCTTTAAACCTGATTTAAGAGTAACGCTGATGAGAAAGTGGCTGATAGCAGTCTTGTGGACTCTTGTAGTACCTGTTGCCTTGGCGCAGCATACACTGCAAAGGTTAGACATGCAGGTGGCGCTCCATCATGACGGCAGTGCGAGTGTCACCGAAGTGCGACAGGTGCAGGTGGGCACATCGGGAACCGAAGGGTACATCACCTTTAACAACATGGGTATCATGGAAGTGACCGACCTCGAGGTGTTCGATGAAACAGACTCGTGTTTTGTCCTAGAGAAGGAATGGGACGTTAACCGCACACGACGTGAAAAACAAGGCCGCTGCGGCTATCACCGTACTGCTAACGGCGTGGAACTGTGCTGGGGACTTGGAAATGCCGGCGACCGCATATATGAAATCCACTACACGCTGACCAACCTGGTCAAGTCGTATGTCGATTACGACGGCTTCAACCACTCTTTCTACGAGGCGACCAACTCGCCCGCACGGGAGGCAAGTGTGAAAATCAGTCTCGAGGACGATTCGCTCAGCACAGAGAATGCCGGTGTCTGGGCATTCGGCTACTATGGTCACAAGGGATTTGAAAATGGTATGTGCTTGGCTGTGGCCGACGGGGCCATGAAAAACGGTGATGCCATCATCATCATGCTGCAATTGCAAAAGGGATTGCTCAGCCCTGCCGTTGCGTTGGAAGAGTCGTTTACGGAAACGGTAAAGTGGCGGGCACTCGAAGGCAGCGACTATGACCTGGAAGATGCCGGACTGGGAGGCGGCGCATCGTTCCAGTTTGGCAGCGACAAGCTTCCTGAACTGGAAGATACCGATGGCGAGGTACTTACCGTTCTTGGCGTGATTGGGGGAATCATCGCCTCTATCTTTGCTGCCATAGGGATGGCGAGCAGAAAAGAAAAGAAGAGAAAGCAGCGCCTGAGAGAACGGCTCAGCCAGCTCATGGGCGGTATGAGTCTTGACGACATGCCCTACTACCGCAACCTGCCCATTGGCGGAAACCTGCTGCTGTCTGGTGCCACGCTGACTGCGGTGAAGACACTGGCCCAAAAAGGCGACAGCGTGATGGTCGATGTGAGGAAGATCGGTCTTCAACAACTCTACAATGCCTTTGTCCTGCGCATGGTCTACAAGGGAATTATCCAGTTGAAATATGGCGAAGTGCCCTTGAAAGGCAAGAAAGAAGAACTGCAGAAGCTGTTCTACATCAATGAGCCTATAGACCCAGGTCAGGGTGACGACCTGGCCCAGCTTCTCACCATCGACAGCTGGAGTGGAGCAGAGATGAACAGGAACGAGGCTGTAGGCTACTCGATGGAGAAAAAAGCCAAGGAAGCCTACCAGGGCTATGTGAACGATGCCGGTATAGAGTACCAGCTACAGAAACTACTCTACGAAGCAGCGGGCGAGGATCACCTGCTCCAGCCCGATGAACTGAAGTTCTATGTTTCAAGTAATCCGCTCACCTGGCGCCCCTTTGCATCCATCCTCAACCTGCTCACTTCAAAGACCATCGACGAGAAGAACCTCAACCCCAACCATGTCCAGCAGGTTGTGGGATTCCTGCGCTATCTGAAAGACTTCTCGCTGGTAGCAGAACGCCATCTCGAGGAAACGCCACTGTGGAAAGAATATCTGGTTTTTGCTGCTTTCTACGACATTGCCGACCAAGTGCTCAAAGACATGAAGAAGGTAGCACCCGACGTGGCTCAACTGAACAAGCTGGTACGTCCCGACGAGATCATGACCGATATTGAACCGTTAGGCAAGGCCATTGCCAGCAGTGTCCTATTTGTGAACTCGTTCATGACACCAGAAGAGCATAAGGCGGTGCAGAAAGCACGAGCACGTGTCAGCAGTAGCAGCTCAAGAAGCAGCGGCGGTTCTGGCAGAAGCAGTCACAGCGGTGGTGGCGGCCATTCCGGTGGTGGCGGCAGCGGCTTCCGTTAAGCAAAATTATTAACCCACATTGAAGCTATAGCGGAAACAGGTTAAAGATAAATGCACCAATACTTACAACAAATTCAGGAAAAGTGTAATATCCCTATGCTTCCTGCGCCAACGAGTCCCATTTTCTCGAGTACACTCGCAAATCTACCAGCCGCACCGTGTCCGCCAGTCATAAGAATACTGCCTGTCGCCATACCAATCAAGGGGTCAACGCCCATGAGACGGGTTATTCCCATCGGCATCAAGTTCTGCAGCACAATGACAATAGCTAACAGCACAAGCATGATGGCCTGTAGTTTGCCGCCTTGCTATGCCATATGCCCATGCCAAACTTTATCCAGGTAATAGGTTCAAACGGTCGTTGAGCAAATAATCCTCGCGCGCATACATATATATGGAGCAGGTATTTCCAAATTGGAAACACCTGCTTTTGTTCGACCATTTGTCCGAAGGTATTCAAATTTTTCTAATAGTGTCGGACAAAAGCTATACTTCATGTCATTCTCATCAAATTGAGATGTTCGGAAATTCCGAACAAGTTTAGCTCCAGTATTGGTGTCAACTCGATGAATATTGATATTATGAGCATTTGTCCGAAGCTTACAAAATTTTTTGGATAGTGTCGGACAAATGGTCTTGTATTCTTAATCTTTAGGGTCTTTTTCGACAGGAAGAACGAATACTTTGCCAAAAAATCTGTTAATAAATATAAATTATTGACTGCTAAATTTGGCTTGTTTGTCTGTTTTGCATACAGTTGTATGTTGACAATCTCTTATATTATATACAATAGACTACAATACATTTGTATACCACAAAAATGGAAGATAAGGATTATTTGAAGCAATTTGCTCAGAGAGTTAGAACATTAAGAGAAGAGCAAGGTATCTCACAAGAGAAACTTGCAGAACGCTCAGATCTCCATCGCACCTATATTGGCATGGTGGAACGTCTTGAACGTAATCCATCACTTGTTTGCATTCACAAGATTGCAAATGGATTAGGCATTAACATAAAAGAGTTATTTGTATGACAATAAAAGAAACAGAAACTTTAAGAGCCAATATTCAAAATAGTTTTGAATTGCTAATAAAGAAAATAGGTACAATCCCAATCGGTTTACCTTCGCAATTTCCATACGGTTGGAGAAAGTCAGCTAAAGGAAGAACAGTTTGGAGAATTGTAGAAGAGATAGTAACACAAAATTTACAGAAATACCATTCGGATTTTAATCTCGACAAAGCTGAGCCTTCACCCTCCGAGGTGTCTGTGTATGATATTAAATGCACATCTAACAAGCAGGATGCCTATGTGAATATTAAGTCTGCATTAGCAAATACAAGAAATAGTAAAGATGATATTTCAAAAGCTAATGGTTTAATTGATTTCTACAATCAAGACAAAGAGAAACAGTTCTTTGTAGCCACCTTTTACATAAAGTTTAATTCTAACATGACTATTGAAATTGAGAAATGTGTTGTTTTCCCTGTTGCATGGATTCCAGACATCTATATTAATCCCAGCAACAATGGCAACTTACAGTCATCAAAATACAAAGATTTGTTATTAGCACAAAAAAGAACAAATGACGCCTTTATAAAAGAACTCTTGAAAGCCAAAGCTATTGCAGATAAAAAGAAGGCAAAAAAGAAAGCAAAAGTCACAACGAAGAAGTCAACAAAGAAATAAAGTGAGTGGCATTCTGTATTTAATCATTTCAGACTTGTGCAGAATGCCACTGACTATCATCCATCAGAGTATTTTCTCAATCGTCGTATCCGTAAACGTACGCCAAATTTCGAGTTTCACTTTCTTGTAATCACTGAATAACTGACCGACATGCTCAATCTCAAACACAAGCCGTAGATCATTTTTGTCCTCATTTTCTTGGCCTTCCTTGCGATAGCCAAGTCGAGCAATCTTGATATAGTAAAGATCGCGAATGCCTTTTCCAGAGAGGTACGGCATGAAGTAGTAGAGTTTGTTGAGCGCAACTGTTGACGGGAACTTCTTGCCTGTATAGTATATCTTGGCCGAACCATCGAGATACTGCTCCCAATTATCCTTCTTGACGTTGCAGACAAGGAGGTTCTTTGCGAGGTCGATAGGCAGGTTACGATGAATGCTCTTCGAATCATATTCTAGCTCAATATCCTCACAAACCATATCATTCTGTGTAATAGGCTCAAATTCATATTGGTCGAAAAGGTCGAGAAAATTCAGCTGTTTTACACGTGATTTGCTTATAATTTTGACAGATTCTTCTGTAGTTGATAAAAGAGTCTCTTTTAGAGCTTGAAGTCTTTCATTAAATACGTCTATCTTACTTATGCCGTCAGTATATCTCAATGAAAAGAATTCATTCAGTAACAGTATCCCATTTTTCTCTTTCTGAGTATCTTTAATCAATGCGTACACATTCTTTATAAACGAGCTCTCATCTGGACTCAGCAAGGTCAAGTCCACAACCATGCCTTTGTTTAGATCGTTTGGTTCGAATTTAATAAGACCATTCCCGTATTGACGCGAATTGTCGAGAAAAATCTCCTTTGCCACATCCGTAATAAGGTATGCAAACAACACCTCTACATCAAGCCCAGTATTTTTAGGATATACGCAATGGAATGTTGTGAGGTTATAAATATTTGCTTCGTTGCGAATGAAACGCAAACCACTTCTATTGAAAACAGAAACCCATATTGGCGCAGGAGGCCGATTCTCAATAGCATACCACGGAGAACGACTTGCTGTAAGATAACGTTTGTTGATTTCTGATTCTTCACCAAGATGTATGTACCTTTGCACATTTTTGTTGTTTGGTGCAGTACTACCGTTGAATAGATAGACGGCCTTATCGGCGTTTATTAATTTTGTATATTCATTCTGAGTAAAAAAAGTCTGTGGAGCATCTACAGCTTTGCAGATACATGGCATCAAGCACTCTTCGGGAATATCATAGTCATCTGCTTTTGAAGGCTTAAACGTAAAAAAATCGTTTGCGCCTGTGGCGATACCACGCGAAACCTTGGCAAACTTAGAGAACGGCACAAGATGATTGTATTTACAACTATTACCTTCTTCATAGTATGATTTCCACTTTATGTTTGCATCAAGCTCCGAGGTATTGTATTCCGTATATTCACTTAGACAAGTGTTTAACCCTTCTATATTGTTGACTAATGAGAAACGTACACTTACAGAACCAGTCGTTCTTTCACAAAGGAGAATACAAGCGGTTGTTAAAGCATCGTCAAAAGCACATTCTGTAAAATCGATGACTATTATGTGATGCAGTGTGTTACTCTCTATCAAAGCGTGTTTTACCTCTACACCATAATCGGAATTGAGGAACTCCGAGGGAATAATGTATGCCAGACGACCGCCTTCTTGCAACTGGGCAATTGATTTTAGAAGGAACAAAGTATAGAGGTTGGTGAAACCATTAAGCTTCGTTCCTAAATGATTGTTTACATCTGGTATATAAGTAGCATTGTCGTAATCGTGAAATTTTAAATATGGAGGATTACAAACAATGGCATCATATTTTGCATTCCAATCACTCGCAAAATAATCTTCATTCCTAAGATTCACTCCATTTGGGCGAGCTGTAACTGCACTTGCAAAGATTTGTTCATCAATTTCGTATGCATCTATAGGTAGAGTTGCATTCTGAGCAAGGATACGCGAAAAAATTCCCAATCCGTATGCTGGTTCGAGAATACGGGTCTTCTGCTTTCCATGTAACACCCATTGACACATAAACTCAGCAATCTTTTCTGGTGTAAAGAACTGAGCATATCTTTTGCGGTGGTCAAGAGATGTTGACGCAATGTATTTCTGTTCGAGAGTCATCCTATTAGAGTTTTATTCCAAATAGAGATTCAAAATTGTTGGCATCCAAGCATGCCTCACCGCCATCAAATTTCACATAAAACAATAATCTCCCTTTGTTTAACTCCTTTCTCACACTTTGATGATTAGGTTCGGTAACGGCTTCTGCAAGGCAAGTACCATCTTGAGAAGGTATCTTAATGGTTGTCTTGTTTTGATTCTTTGTGTCTTGTTCAATGAAGTATTTGTCATCCTCCAAATCGGGGCTTGACACAAGTTCCAAAATGTGCTGGAACGATACACCATACACTTTGTCAAAAAACACCTGTACGTAAAAATGTGGCACATTGTAAGTCATTATCCATTTGTGAACGACCTTCAAATCTTCCACCTTGGGGGTGATGGATAATGAATTGCGCTTTTGTATTACCTTCAGACAGTCTTTTAGTTCAGACAGATTGTCTGTTAATTCTTGAAGCCTTTGCGAGGTCTTCCACGTCGGTTTTCGGTAGTCGATAGATCGTACAGAAGTTTCGTCAAGCTGCTGAAGAATCGCTATCAGCTCAGGACGTTTCTGCTCCAACAAATCAACATATTCGTCTAATACAATATTCTTTAACTCAATAGCTCTTTCCGTATTTTCACGAATAACTCTGTTGGCCTCTTCTGTGTATTTATTGATGAGGAAAGCGCTCGAACGAACCTCAATGCCTGCAATAGCTTTAGCAACATAGTCGCCAATCTCACTACTTGATTTTGAACTGATGTCATAACCAAGAGATTCATTAAAATCCTCCTTCTTGAACAGCAGAATGTCTGGACGTTTGCCAATGGCATCGAGTTCTGCCTGATAGTCATTGAAAAACTTTTCAAATCCTTCATCTCCTGCTACAAGGTCATCAGATTTACCATACCTCACAGCAACAATATTCTCAGAATTGTCATTAATTGCTCTGAATAAAACATCCTCCGCCCAATCGCCTTGCTGCTTGTTGGTAATGAACTCAGAAGATGCCTGTGTAGGCATTGAAGCTTCGCTACGAGGTTCATCAAAGTCAATAAGACCTGTATGGATGTTACTGCAAATGTTGTTTATAATATCTTTGTATGCCATAACTATCTTGATTTAATAATGTTTTCTGTTAATTATCAATGTGATTTACTTCTGCGGTTTCTCTATCACCATATACTTAGCACCACTTTTAACAAGTGTACCCCATCCATACGGACAGTTATCACGCAGGTAGATGGATTGCTCGGTAATGGTTTTATCATTCTTGTCATCGTATGACTCTGAGGTTACACAGACAAGAGTAATGTACTTGTCACCTTGCTCAGAATCTTCTACCCAGTAATTGTCTTCTTCACAGTCGAGCCATTTGTTTGTGATAATCTCCTTTTCAATTTGCTGTGCAAGTGCTAGTCTTTCTTCGGCATCGGGGAGCATCTCTGTCAACTTGCGATTATATTCCTTGCATAGTGCTTTCGCTTTTTTCTTATCCGTCAGTTGTCTGACTTCTGCATCGTATTGGTGCATCAAACTTTTTGCCTCTTTGAGAAGGTTTCGAGAGATCGGCTTGAAGTTACAGAACTCACCTTCAACAGCAACCATAGGGAATCGACGCTGAGCATTGATTCCCTTTTCGTCAAGCGAATACCATGTCACAATACAGAAGTCTTTATTTCCTGCATTCCCTTCCACCTCGTTTACCTCCATGTACACAAGAGGATGTGGAGCTATTCCAACAAAGGCATCGCCTTTCTTGAAACGTGGAGTTATGTTTGGTTCTTTCTTCTCCATTATATGCTGTTTTTTCTTGCTTACTTCTTATATTCTTCTTCCTTCTCTGTTGCTACGATCTTCCTATGGTTCGGTATCTCTGCCGGGGATGGTTGGGTACATCGGGATACTCCTTTTCCAGTTTCTCAGCCAGTCGCGGCAAGACTTTATTCCTTATGTAGTTCTTGTCTCTGTTTGCGAATTGCGCTATTTCGTCCATCGATCGCCACGTGGAACAGTATTCCAAAATGTAGATGGCCATTTCTTCGGACGAGATTTTCTTCTTCGGGCTTGCAACTTTTTCTTCGGAGGTTACAACCTTTGGTTCCGAACTTGCAACCTTTTCATCCAAGGTTGCAACCTTTGAACTGGAGATTGCATCTTTT
>Ga0265298_10000891_pt1 | contig 44466 bp, 29 predicted proteins | sample AusTroGonzalo_MG_3_FD_193486 | JGI IMG/M metagenome (GOLD analysis project Ga0265298, IMG submission 193486) | Bovine rumen microbial communities from tropical cattle in Woodstock, Queensland, Australia - Gonzalo_01 | ecosystem: Host-associated > Mammals > Digestive system > Stomach > Rumen ... | reverse complement strand
GGAATAAGGCAGCTCTTTGATGCGGATATTGCGGAAGGCCACTTCGGAACCGTGACCCAGGAAGCCGATGTGACCGGTGTCTCTCAGCATACCGGGATGGCTCAGGATCTTGCCCGCGTCCGTCACAGTGTTCAGGTCTTCATCCAGAATGACCGTTCCGTTCAGGGTAACGGTGATATGGCGTCCGTCCGCCTTGATTTCCTCAGTGTTCCACTCGCCGGGAGCTTTCTGGAAACCGCGCTTGGCCGGGAAAAGGCCGTAAACGGAACCATGATACTGCCAGGGCTGGAGTTTTTCATAGACCTTGTGCTCGTTATCCAGCACCTGGATCTCCATTCCCACATAAGCGGCATCGCCTTCATAAGGAGCGCGGATGCCCACACCGTTGTTCGCGGCCGGGGTCAGCTTCACATCGAAGCGGAGGATGAAATTGGAATACTCTTTCTCGGTGAAGAGGTTGCCGCCGCCGTTCGCGGGACAGACGATCGTTTCGTCCTGTACCACATAACCGGGGCCTCTGCCGCCGACCAGCTTCCAGCCATCCAGATTCTTTCCGTTAAATATCTGTGTAAATCCTTCCTCTGCTGCAAAGGAGGACGACAACGTCAGCGCCGTTGTCACAGCCGTCAAAGCAATGTATTTAAAAATACTCATCGCCCCTGAGTATAAAAAAAATCGGATTTTGCTCAAGAAAAATTCTATCCCTTCCCCAAAAAACCGAAAAAAGTCATAAAAAAAAACAGCACGGTCAGTACAAAATTTTTTGTTTTTTGTGAAACTATTTGCTTATTGCAGTGTATAATATAATGTATTGGGCACGGGGATGTGATATTCCCCGCCTGTTTGTATTGGCTTTGGCGCGAACAAAAGCGGAAGCGGATATAAATTTATAAAATCTAGATTTTAAGTATATTATCATATACACTATATGAAGAAGCTGATCATTGTTTTGATCATCGCGGCACTTGCCGGCGGCGGTTGGTATTATTATAAGCAGTCATCCCAAAACGCGGAACCGACCATGCAGACCCGTCAGGATAAGGGCGTTCAGAAAGTAAAAAGACGTTCTATCCAGCTGAGCATCACAGCAGCCGGCGACATCAGTCCGGCGGAACAGGTCTCCGTCATTCCCGAAACCAGCGGCCGTATCAAAGCCCTGCTGGTGGATATCGGCGATAATGTGAAAAAAGGCGATGTCCTCGTCACCCTGGATGATGAAACTCTTCTGAAAGAGCGTGATACACAAACCACAGAGATCGAGGGCTCCCGTCTGCAGGTGGAACGCGACAAACGCTCTTATGACCGTGCCCAGCAGCTGTTTGACAAAGGTCTGCTCTCCACGGCGGAATATGAAAGCGCCCTGGCTACCTACCAAATTTCGACCAACAATCTGGTTCGTTCTGAAAAGTCTCTGGCTCAGATAGATGAACGCCTGAGTAAGACCCAGATCCTGGCTCCCTTCGACTGCACCGTGCTGACCCGTCCGGTCTCCGTGGGACAGGCGGTCTCCGGTTCTGACGGTGCCAGCGGCGGTACCGAGTGTTTGACCGTGGCTGATTTGAACCAGATGATCATTGACGCTCACATCAATCAGGCCGATGTCACCCGTATGAAACTGGGTCAGGAAGTCAACATCCAGGTGGAAGCGGTGACCGGACTGAAGCTGACCGGTGTGGTGGAGCGCATCGCGCCGCAGGCCACTCTGAAAAACAATATCAAAGGATTCTCCTGCAGAATCTTACTCCAAAACCCCGATGAACGGGTGCGTCCCGGCATGACCGCCAATATCTCCATTCCCATCGCGCTGGCGGACAACGTCTTGACTGTTCCCCTGTCAGCCGTCTTCACCGAAGGCGGTGAACGCTTTGTCTATATCAAGAAGGGCGACAACTGGGAACAGCGCACCGTCAAGATCGGTGTGGCCGACTTCTCCTTTGTTGAGATCCAGGACGGTCTGAACGAAGATGAGATCGTCGCGCTGGAACCGCCTTCCATGGAACTGGTGGCCGAATCCACTAATAATCAGAAAGGCCAATTCCCCGGAGCTCCCGGCGCGGGCGGTCCCGGCGGTAACAGAGGTCCTGGCGGCAACAGAGGTCCCGGTCGTTAAAACCCTTCCGGTTCAAGGATAAATTATGGCACTGGTTGAACTGAGAAACGTCTCCAAAATCTATCAAGTGGGCGATGAAGAGATCCGCGCGCTGGACGACGTGACGCTGGACATCGAAAACGGAGAATTCATCTCCATCATCGGCCCTTCCGGCAGCGGCAAATCCACGCTCATGCATCTGCTGGGCTGTCTGGATACCCCGACTCACGGAACGATCACCCTGGACGGCATCCAGATCCAGAACGCCACCTCCATGCAGCTGGCGGCCATCCGCAACCGCAAGATCGGTTTCGTCTTCCAGTCCTTTAACCTGCTGCCCAAGCTCAACGTGGCGCAAAACGTGGAAGTGCCCATGATCTATGCCGGTGTCTCCTCCAGAGAACGCCGCGAGCGTGTCATGGAAGCACTTAAACGAGTGGGACTTGAAAACCGCGCCAAGCATCGTCCCATGCAGCTTTCCGGCGGACAGCAGCAGCGTGTGGCCATCGCCAGAGCCCTGATCAACCGTCCGCGCATCATCTTCGCGGATGAACCGACCGGCAATCTGGATACTCATACCGGCGAAGCCATCCTGAATCTGTTCCGAGAACTGAGTCAGCAGGGCAGCACCATCGTCCTGGTCACTCACAACCCGGAAATCGCCGCCGTCACACCGCGCAGGATCGAGATCCGCGACGGCAAGATCTCCATCAACATTGATAAACGCCTGGCCGGTTTGGAATAGATAGGACAAAACAGTGAACATTTGGGCAACCATCATCGTTGGACTGAAAGAAATCTGGTCACACAAGTTCAGATCGGCTCTGACCATGCTCGGCATCGTGCTGGGTGTAGCCAGTCTGGTCGGCATGTCAGCCCTGGTCAAAGGCATGGAAAACGGTATGCGCGAGGCGATGCAGGCTGTCGGCGGCATTGAAAAGGTCTCCGTCATCCAGCAGGAGCTGCCTCCCGCTCAAAGCCATCTGGCCGATCAGGTCGTGGGCATCACCATGGCCGATGTGGAAGCCCTGAAGCAGAATGCCACCCTGACCAAGCTGATCACCCCGGAAATGAATATGGGGCGCGGCGCCGTCGTCTCCCGCGGCAAGAAGATCTATCGTCCCTGGAACATCAGCGGCACATGGCCCAACGCTCTGGAAATGAACGTCCACACCATCGAATACGGACGGATGTTCAATGAAATAGATGACGACCTGGCGCGCAATGTCTGCGTGATCGGCACTGAAGTCCGCGACCAGCTCTTCGGCTCCTTCGAGGAGACCGGCAAAGAGATCATCCCCATCGGAGAAAATATTAACATCAACGGACAGCTTTTCACCATCATCGGCATGTTCACCCGCTACGAAAGCGAGAAACAAAAGAAGGAACGTGAATATCAGATGGCCAATCCCAGCCCCGAACGGATGGGACCTCAGCGCAGGACCGGCTGGGGCCGCGGCGGTCCCGGCGGATGGGCTTTCATGATGAAGAACTCCACCATTTACATGCCGCTGAACACGATGTGGATGAAATTCCGAGCCGCGTCCGGCACAGGCGGCATCCCGGATCCGACCCTGAGTACGCTCAATATCCGCATCACCAGTGTGGAGGAAATGGAAGCCGCTCTGCAGCAGGCCCGCAACGTCATGATGCAGACCCATTTCGCGATGGAAGACTTCGACTTCCGCACCCAGGAGAACTGGGATGAAAACATCAGCAAGCAGGTGAACAACTACCGCTGGTCCGGCGGCATCATCGCGGCTATCTCATTGATCGTGGGCGGCATCGGCATCATGAACATCATGTTTGCCAGCATCACCGAGCGCATCCGCGAGATCGGTGTGCGCAAAGCTATCGGCGCGACCACCTTTGCCATTTTTGTCCAGATCCTGATAGAAAGTATCGTGGTGGCCTTCATCGGCGGTGTGCTGGGACTGATCGCCTCCTACGGACTGGTGGAACTCTTTAAGATACTGATCCCCACTGACAATGAACCGGTGATCATGATGAGCTCGATGGTCATTGCCTTCAGCTTCGGCGTATTCGTCGGACTGCTGGCCGGACTTCTGCCCGCCGTCAAAGCCGCTAAACTGGATCCCATCGAAGCCCTGAGATACGAATAGTTATGATCCTTTGGAACTCCATACTTGTTGGTTTTAAGCAGATTTGGTCCTACAAATTCCGCTCGCTGCTGACCATGCTCGGCATCACTCTGGGTGTCTCCAGTCTGATCGCTATGTCCGCCATGGTCAACGGCATGGAAAACGGCATGAAAGAAGGTCTGATCGCCTCCGGCGGTCTGGACAAGGTCGTCATCAATGACCAGGCCGTCCCCGCCTGGCAGGAGCATCTCGCGGAAATGGCTCCCGGCCGGACAATGAAAGACGTTGACGCGCTCAAAGCCAATGGTTCCCTGCTGAAATACATCAGCCCGCAGATCGCGATCAGCTCCCGATATGTCACACGCGGCGACAACCGCAGCCGTGCTTCCGAAATAACCGGCGTGACCGATGCCGCGCTGGAGATCGACCAGCACAAGGTCGAGTTCGGCCGCTGGTTCACCGAGATGGACAATGAGACAGCCGCCCCGGTCTGCATCATCGGCAGCCAGATCCGTGACGATCTTTTCGGCAATCCGGACATCATCGGCGAAGAGATCATCCCCCTGGGCGAGACCGTCCGCATCGGTTCTCAGCTCTTTACGATCGTGGGCATGTTCCAGCATTACGAGAGCGAGGTCGCCCGGACAGAACGTCTGGCTCAGCGCGCCTTGGAAGCCAAACTCCCCAAAGGCCCCGCGAGAGCTTTCACCAACGCGGCATCCATGATGGTTCGCAGCAATGACCGCAGCTGGGGTCCCCGGCGCGGACGCGGCGGCGGATGGGCTTTCGACCGCAAGAACTCCACTGTCTATATCCCGCTGAAAACCGCTCTGGTGCGTTTCCGTATGGCGGAAAACTCTCTGAAACTGGATGATATCGACATCCAGGTGGACGGTTTCGAGAATCTGGAGCCAGCCCTGCAGCAGGCGCGCAACATCCTGATGATCACTCATAACGGGATCGAAGACTTCACTTTCAACACTCAGGAAACTCAATCCGAGACCATCGAGCAGGCCATCCAGAACACCCGTATGTCCGGCCGTCTGATCGCAACGATCGCTCTGATCGTGGGCGGCATCGGCGTGATGAACATCATGCTGGCCTCCATCAGCGAACGCATCCGCGAGATCGGTCTGCGCAAAGCAATGGGCGCGACCAACGCCGCCGTCTTCATCCAGATTATCATCGAGAGTCTGGTGCTGGCGACTCTGGGAGGTCTCCTGGGACTGGCCGCTTCGTATGGAGTGGTCTATGTCATTGACTCGGTTTCCACAGGCAACGCGCCGGTGATCCACGCGGACGCGATGATCGTCTCCATGATCTTTGCCATGGTGATCGGTCTGGTCGCGGGTCTCTATCCCGCCCTCAAAGCGGCCAATCTGGATCCCATCCAGGCCCTGCGCTACGAATAAAGCTGGACAGCCGGGCATCAAACTGATAGTCTTCCCGTATGGCACAACCGTTCGATTGCGGCCATATCAAGCAACTACTATGAAGAAGATTATCACGATTTTAGCCAGTATTATCCTGGCAGCCGGTCTTTCCGCGTGTAAGACGGCCTGCCCCACTACCACCAACACTACGGCCATGGTGCCGCCGATGCCCGCCAAGGATCGTCCTCAGCACGTCATCCTGGTCGGCTTTGACGGCCTGAGCGGCAAGTGCATCCGCGACGGCATCAACGCCCCGACCATCCGCGAGCTGATGGCCAACGGCTCCTACACACTGGACAGCCGTTCGGTCCTGCCCTCCAGCAGCGCCTGCAACTGGGCCAGTATGTTCATGGGTGCCGGCATCGAGATACACGGCTACACCGTCTGGAACTCCAAGGAACCCGATCTGAAAGCGCGCGAGCTGACGGAAAACGGCCGTTTCCCCGACATCTTCTGGGCCTATAAAAAGAAGAACCCGAACGCCGAGATCGGCTACATCTATGAATGGGACGGCATGAACTTTGTCAGCGATCCCGCCGCCACGGATTACCGTGTGCAGACAGCGGCCACCAACACCACCGCAACCGTTGTCAATTACATCAAGGAAAAGAAACCCAATCTCTGCGCAATCGCCTATGACAACCCGGATCATGCCGGTCACACCTACGGATGGAATTCCCCCGAATATGTCGCGACCGTGGCCGAAATGGATAACAACCTGAAGCAGATCCTGAACGCGGTGGAAGAAGCCGGCATCATGGATGAGACCGTCATCATTGTCACTTCCGACCACGGCGGCATCAATAAGGGCCACGGCGGAATGACGATGGACGAGATGGAACGCCCGGTCGTGTTCTACGGCAAGAACATCAAGAAGAACTTCCAGATCACCGACAGCACGATGGTCTATGACATCGCGCCCACCATCGGCTATATGTTCAACGTGGAGCCGCCCCAGGTCTGGACCGGCCGTCCTATCCTCTCTATCTTTGAGAAGCGATAGAGCATAAGTAAAACTTTCAGAACAGGGTAGATCATTCTGCCCTGTTTTTTTATTTCTCTCTGTTCGTGTTTTAGGTTTTACTTTTCTATCACGAAACTTATATATTGGTTGCGGATTTGATCTTCCTAAATTGGGAAAATATAAGCGTATGGCCACAAAGAAAAATAAATCCATAGACACGGAAACGAATCAGCAAGGATATGTATATATACTTACAAATCCTTCATTTAAAGATGATTGGGTAAAAATAGGAAAAAGTGCGCGTCCTGTGGATCTTCGCAGCAAAGAATTGGACAATACAGCTGTGCCTCTGCCGTTCAAAATATACGCGACACTCAAGACCCGCAAATATGAAAAGGTTGAGAAACAAATCCATAAGCAGATCGACCGATTGACCGATCTGCGCATCCGTCAAAATCGCGAGTTCTTTAATATAAATCCTGAAACGGCTCTTGAGATCCTTCGTGATATCGCTGACCTTTTAGAGGATGCTGAAGTGGCTATTTACGATAAGGACGGCAAACCTGTGATATCTAAAAGCAAAGAAGAAGATAAAAGAATCAAAGCAGACGAAGCCGAGAAAAACAAACGCACCCAAAAGCCTCCCTTCAAGTTTTCCATGATAGGATTAAAAACCGGAGACATCGTTACTTTTGATCCTTTGAAGTTAAAGGTAAAAGTTTCCACTGATAATAAAATCGAGTATGAAGGCCGTCTCTGGTCATTATCCAATTTCACGGCAACCTATTTGCCGGAGGATCAACAAAATGAATCCGGTGCATATCAAGGCCCTAAATATTTTAGTTACAAGGGAAAAACTCTGGATAGTATAAGAAAAGAACTGGAAGAATAGGCAAAATGAAAAAACTCTCTCTCCTTCTCTTCTCGCTTTTCGCCGCGGCAGTCATCCTGACCGGGTGCAGGATGACCGGTCCTTGTCCAATCGGTCCCTGCGGTCCCGCGTCGCAATGGGATTCCCCGGACAGATGGTATCAGACCGGCCAGACCATCAGCGAAGATCAGGTTGACGTTTTCTACATCCTTTCCACCGATGTGGCCTCCGCGCATGATGCCGATGGTCAGGAGATCTACCATGCCACGCTGAGCGCCGGGGAACGGGTCGATATGGACAGGGAATACAGCTATGTTTACAGAAAGATATTCGGCGATTCCTTCAACTTCTACGCGCCCTACTATCATCAGTTCACCATCAATGCCATCTTTCTGCCCGAAGCGGAGTTCCAGGCCCAGTTCAAGGATGTGGAAAACGAGATCTGCGAGGCGTTCGACTACTACATGGCGCATTACAACAACGGCCGCCGCTTTATCCTGGCCGGGTTCAGCCAGGGAGCCATGCTCTCGCTGACACTGCTCAGGCATCTGACCGATGAACAGTATTCCCGCATGGTCGCGGCCTATGTCATCGGCTACCGTGTGTCCGAGGAAGACCTGACCCATCCGCATATCCGGGCAGCCGCGGGCGAGGACGATCTGGGCGTGACGATCTCCTTCAACTCCGTGACCGATCCCGAAGCCATCTTCCCCTTTGTCACCGACGGAGCCGCCGTCTGCATCAATCCGCTGAACTGGCACACCGACAGCACACCGGCGGAGCTGCGTTTCCGCGATGATACCGCCACGGTCAGCGTGGATCCGGATCATCATGTGCTGGTGGTCAAAGGGCTGGACGCGGACAAATACCCCGTCAGTCCCCTGATCCAAGACATCTGCAAAAAAGGAAACCTCCATTCCTACGACATTCAGTTCTATACCGGCTCAATCCGCGAAAATGCCAGAAAGAGAGCATATTTCGTTATAGACCATAATTAAAACGAAGGTCGTTATATTAGATTAGGTTATAATTTTTATAATTTTTTTTCATTTTTTTTCATTTTTTGCTGGAGATACGGAACGAAAACGCAAAGAATATCTCTGCACGTTCCCGGTCGGGAACTGAAAAGTGCGTTCTTTATCCAATATGGAAAACAATAAACGTCCCGAAAACATGCAGCGCATTACGACTCCCGCGCTGGCGGAAGCCTTCATTGCTGAACAAATCACTGCCCTGCGTCAGCAGATCGGCAGCAAAAAAGTCCTCCTGGCCCTTTCCGGCGGTGTGGATTCCTCTGTAGTGGCAGCTCTTCTCATCAAAGCTGTCGGCACTCAGCTTACCTGCGTTCACGTCAACCATGGTCTCCTGCGCAAAGGAGAACCCGAACAAGTAGTGGAAGTCTTCCGCAATCAGATGAAAGCCAATCTGATCTATGTGGATGCGGTAGATCGTTTCCTGGATAAACTGGCAGGCGTCTCTGATCCTGAACAGAAACGCAAGATCATCGGCTCGGAATTCATCCGCGTCTTTGAGGAAGAAGCCCGCAAGCTGAAAGATATCGAATTCCTGGCTCAGGGTACCATTTATCCCGACATTCTGGAAAGCGACGGTGTCAAAGCCCATCACAACGTGGGCGGTCTGCCTGACGACCTCCAGTTCAAACTGGTGGAACCGGTCAAACTCCTCTTCAAAGATGAAGTCCGCGTTGTCGGCAAGGCACTGGGTCTGCCCGACTCCATGGTCTTCCGTCAGCCGTTTCCGGGTCCGGGTCTGGGTGTCCGCTGCACGGGTGCCATCACTCGCGACCGTCTGGAAGCTCTGCGCGAATCCGATGCCATCCTGCGTGAGGAATTTGCCAAGAACGGTCTGGCCGGCAAGGTCTGGCAGTACTTCACGATCGTGCCCGACTATAAATCCACCGGTGTCCGCGACGGCAAACGTCTGTGGGATTGGCCAGTCATCATTCGTGCCGTCAATACCCGTGATGCCATGACCGCTACCGTGGAAAACGTTCCTTTTGAACTGCTGCAGCACATCACTCAGCGCATCCTCACCGAAGTCAAAGGCGTGAACCGCGTCCTCTTTGACCTCTCACCGAAACCTTGCGCCACCATCGAGTGGGAATAGGCCGGTAAATACTAATAACCTTTTCTGAACAACAGCTCCCCTGCCCAACGCGGGGGAGTTTGTTTGTTTTTTATATAACCTCTTGCCTTATTGCACAATATCTGTTACTTTCTTTTTGTCACTTCCTCGCGGCATGTGCCACTTGGAACTTGTGGCGGATTTTGAAGACAGCAGGGCTGTTGACCATGACAGACAGAGAACTCAAAACATTAAAGGACAATCTCTGGCACGCGGCGGATGTGCTGCGTTCCGGTGCGCATTTGGCGGCGAACAAATACGGTCAGCCGATCCTGGGGCTGATTTTCCTGCGCTACGCGGACATCCTGTTCAAGCAGCACAAGGCAGAGATCGACGCGGAATTTAAAAAGCTCTCCGGCACACGTATGGAAAAGACGAAGGAAGAGATCGCCATCGAAAAATGCGGCTTCTTTCTGCCGGAATGCGCCTATTACGATTTTCTGAACAATGCCCCGGACACGGCGGAAAAGGCCGATCTGGTCAAGAAAGCCATGGAAGCCATTGAGCGGGAGAATCCTAAAATGGAAGGGGTTCTGCCCAAGGAGGTCTATGCCCAGCTCGTGCCGGAGGAGGAGCCGGATCTGCTTTCCAAGATCGTGCGCATTTTCAAGGACATCCCCGAAAACTGCACCGTGGATATCTTCGGCGAGATCTACGAATACTTCCTCGGCAACTTCGCTCTGGCGGAGGGCAAGGACGGCGGAACATTCTATACGCCTGCCACCGTCGTTCGTTATATGGTCGAGGTTTTGGATCCTCAGCCCGGAAACAAAAAGTTCCTCGATCCCGCCTGTGGTTCGGGCGGTATGTTTGTTCAGGCAGCGCGGTATATGCACGCCCACAATGCCGGCGAGGCTGATCAGATGAAGTTCCGCTGCTACGGTGTCGAGAAGGAGCCGGACACGGTCAAGCTGGCCAAGATGAACCTGCTGCTGAATAACGTGCGCGGTGAAATCGCCGAGGCCAATTCTTTCTATTCCGATCCCCACAACGCCTTCGGCAGCTTCGATTACGTCATGGCGAATCCCCCGTTCAACGTGGATGAAGTCTCCTTCGACCGTGTGAGCAACGATCCGCGCTTCAATACCTACGGCGTGCCTCGCAACGCGACGAAATCCACCAGGAAAACCTCCGATAAAAAGGAGACCGTTCCCAACGCCAACTATCTGTGGATCGGTTATTTTGCCACGGCTTTGAATGAGAACGGCAAGGCGGCTCTGGTCATGGCAAACTCCGCCTCCGATGCCGGCAAGAGCGAATATGAGATCCGCAAAAAGATGATCGAAGAAGGCATCATCAGCCAGATGGTGACCCTGCCCTCCAATATGTTCTCCTCCGTCACACTGCCGGCCACGCTGTGGTTCTTCGATAAGAACAAGCCGCAGACGGACAAGAAGGACGAGATCCTCTTCATTGATGCCCGAAATGTATTCACTCAGGTAGATCGCGCGCACCGCAAGTTCAGCGATGAACAGATCAAGAACCTCGGCATCATTACCCGGCTTTACAATGGAGATGCGGAAGCTTTCACCAAACTGATTGCGGAATACCAGGCGAAACTGGCAGCAGCACCGGAGACAACCGAGGACAAGGAGATCCCAACCAAAGCCTACTGGCAGGCGCAGATCAACTGGCTGACCGAACGCTTCCCGGAAGGCAAATACCGGGATGTCATCGGTCTTTGCAAAGCGGCGAAGCTGGAGGGCGAGGACGGCATCATTGACCAGGATTACTCCCTCAACGCCGGGCGCTATGTCGGCGTGGTCATCGAGGATGACGGCATGACCCAAGAAGAGTTCAAGGAAACCATGCTCGGTTTGAACGCGGAGTTTGAAACACTGAACGAGGAAGCAAAGAGACTGGAAGCACAGATTGCGAAGAATAACCGGAAGCTGTTTCAATGAATTGGAAAACAAAAAGATTCAGCCAACTAATGACCATCACTAAAGGCGAGGCAATAACTAAGGCGAGTGAAACCGAAGGACCTTACCCCGTAATACTCGGTGGACAGGAACCAGCTTATTACATTAACCGATATAATCATGAAGGAAAAGCTATTGTCATTTCAAGAAGTGGAGCATCGGCTGGATATGCATCCTTTTGGAATGAGCCAATTTTTGTTACAGATGGTTTTCTGATTGAGCCATTAAATAATAATCATATTGAATACATTTTTTATCTTTTAAAGTACTTCGGGAAAGCACTTCATGATTTACAAAATGGTTCCGCGATTCCTCATGTTACACCCAAGACAATTTACAGCCTAAAAGCTCCTATTCCACCAGAAAGTGTACAGAACAAAATCGCAGAAACACTTTCCACCTACGACAACCTGATCGAGGTCAACAACAAGAGGATCAAGCTGCTGGAGCAGATGGCGGAGAATTTGTATAAAGAATGGTTTGTCCGTTTCCGCTTCCCCGGCCACGAAACCACCGAATTTGAAAACGGCATCCCAAAGGGCTGGAAAATACAAAAATTAAAAGATATTGCAGAGGTTGGACGCGGCTCTTCGCCAAGGCCTATTATAGATCAACAATACTTTGAAGGCGGCACTATCCCTTGGATTAAAATTGCAGATGCGACTTCGTCAAAAATATATATTTATAGCACAAAAGAGTACGTAAATGAATTCGGTGCATCATTCAGTCGCAAGTTGCCAGCTGGTTCTTTAATACTTGCGGCAAGTGGAACGCTAGGATTCCCAATGTTTTTAGCCGTTGAAGGGTGTATCCATGACGGTTGGATGTATTTTAGCCGTTTTCATGGAGTTCCATCAATATATGTTTATTATGTATTAATGAATCTTAGAAAAACATTTGCAAATGCATCCTATGGTGCAGCAATACAAAACATAAATACAGAAATCGTTAGAAAAAGTAACATCATCATACCAGATAAAAAAACACTAGAAAACTTTCAAACAAAAGCAGAAGATATTCACAGGACTATCATCACGCTTCAAAAGCAGAATAATAACCTTATTAAGCAGCGCGATCTTCTTCTGCCTCGCTTAATGAGTGGAAAACTGGAGATATAAGAAATATGGAATGGTTAAAATGGGCATTTGACGGAATTGGTTCACAGCTCGTCGGAATAATTATTGGTTTATTAATTGGTAGTATTGGAGGTGGCATCGGAGGCTGCTTTCTAGGTTATCGAATAGGAATTAAGAATAAAATAAATCAAAAACAAAAAGGTGGAAAATACGCAAATCAAATTCAAATCGGGAGTATAAACAATGTCAATGGAAATGACTCAGAAAAGCGGAAATAACTCACAATTAGTTCAAGCACAAACAATAAATTATTATGGAATTACAGAAGAGCGTGCAAGACAAATAATCCAAGAAGAAGCCCAAAAGATACTCAACTATACGCAAGAAGCATGTGCTACTGCAAACGAAAGAATAAATAAACTTGAAAACGCTTTTATGCAAGCTGCTTTAAAATATACCGATGTGTTTAAAGCGTTTTCCGATCCTTATTTTCAACTTCTTTTGCGCGACGCTAGTACAAAAGCAACGGCTACCGAAAGAGAAGAAGATTATGACCTTCTTTCTCAACTTCTGATTTGCCATGTCAAAAAAGGTTCAGAGAGAAAAAATAAAGCTGCTATTCGTCATGCAATACTAATCGTTGATGAAATTGACAATGATGCTTTGTGTGCGCTTACAAATGCACATGCAGTGGAATGTATTCAACCAGTGACAGGCAACTGTCGCGAAGGACTGAAAGTATTAGACGATTTGTTTTCAAAACTTATGTATATGAATCTTCCTTCAGGTAATCAATGGTTAGAACATCTTGAGATGTTAGGGGCGATTAAAACACTTAACTTTAGGCCATCACAACTGTTGGTGCAGCATTATTCAGGAGTGTTGGATGGTTACGTCTGTGTCGGAATAAAAAAAGATTCTCCGCAATTTGAAACTGCACAAGTCATTCTTTCGAGTTGTCATCCGGAACTAAAAGAACTACTGATTGAAAACGAGTGTCTTGAAGGATATGTTCGTTTAGAATTAGTAAATCGTAAAAGAATTGATGATTCAACACTAAATTATCTTATAACAAAATATAAATCTGCGTCGCGATTTCCAACTCAGGAAGACATTAAAGATGCTATAAAAAAAGTCTTTGCTTTGTATTCTGATGACTCAAAACTCATGGGCCAAGCAAGACAAAATTTTGAAAAAATCTTTGATGAATATGAACACTTGTCTAAACTAAAGAAATGGTCAGATGCATTTCCTCAATCCTTTTCAATAACTCCTATTGGAAAAGTCCTTGCGTACACCAATGCTAAACGCTGCGATTCAAACTTACCCGATTTAAAATTATAATGTACCAGATATAGGTACATATAAAGATTCTTTAATGAAAAGTTTCATATCCGAAGACAATATAGAACAAGCGATCCTGCAAAAGCTGGAAGCAAAACCGTTCCAATACAATATCCTGCGCTGTGATCCGTCGCCGGATAAACGGGAGGTATTGCCGGATGGTACGGGACGCGCCAATAAGAAACAGTGCGTGCTTCCACAAGTACTGCGGGATGCTTTGTCGCGCCTGAATCCCGGCATCCCGCCGGAGAAGCTGGAGGAGATCGCGAGGGATCTCTGCCGCGATTTCAGCGCCACGGATATGACGGCCACCAATTACAAGTATTATAACCAGATCCGCAACGGCATCAAAGTTACCCTCCGCCGCAACGGCAAGGAAGATTTCGATTTTGTGAAGCTGGTGGACTTTGATCATCCGGAGAAAAACACCTTCACCGCCGTCTCGCAGATGTGGATCCAGGGCCGCTTTTACTGGCGGAGGCCGGACGTGCTGATCTTTATCAACGGTCTGCCGATGGTGTTCATCGAGCTGAAAAACAGCATCGTCAAGGTGGAAGAAGCCTACAACGACAACCTGAAAAACTACCTGAAGGATATTCCGAATCTGTTTGCGTTCAATCAGGTCTGTGTGCTGTCCAACGGACTGGAGACTCGGCTCGGCGCGTTCAATGCCACCTATAACCATTTCTTTGAATGGCTGAAAGTGGACTCCGAAGAAGAGCGTCCGGACCGGAAAGCTATCAAGAACGCCAACACCGTGGGCGAAAGCTCCGTGAAGTACTTCATAGACGGCTTGCTGAGAAAAGACCGGCTCATTGATTACCTTGAAAACTTCATCATGTTCCGCAATCAGAAGAACAAGATCATCGCCAAGAATCATCAGTACTTTGGCGTGAACAATCTGATGGGATCGGTGATCAACCGGAGGGAGCTTGCGGGCAAGCTGGGCGTATTCTGGCACACACAGGGCTCCGGCAAATCCTATTCCATGGTGTTCTTCACCCGCAAGGTACGGCGCAAAATCGAGGGCAATTTCACCTTCCTCGTTATTACCGACCGCGAGGATCTGGACGAGCAGATACACAAGAATTTCGTAAAAACCGAGGTCATCGGCGTGAAGGAGGAATGCCAGCCGAAAAACAGCCGGCAGCTCCAGGAATACCTGAAAACCAACAAAGCTTTTATCTTTACACTGATCCACAAATTCCGCTACGACAAGGGCAAACGGTACCCTGTGCTCTCCACGCGGGACGACATCATCGTGCTGGTGGACGAAGCGCACCGGACGCAGTACAAAGATCTGGCGGAGAATATGCGCACGGCACTGCCCAACGCCAACTATATCGCCTTTACCGGAACGCCGTTACTCGGCAGCAAGCGTCTGACGAATCAGTGGTTCGGCGACTACGTTTCCGAATACAACTTCGCGCAGTCGGTGGAGGACGGCTCGACCGTGCCGCTGTTCTATTCGCGGCGCGTGCCGGAAGTCGGACTTCAGAATGATTTCCTGGACGATGACGTACTCGATATCATTGAGGAAGAAAACCTGAACGAGGACGAAACACGGCTGCTGGAAAATTCAGCTTCCCGGATTTTGGAGGTCATCAAGCGCGAAGACCGTATTGATAAGATCGCGCGGGATATCGCCCACCACTTCCCCCGCCGGGGCTTCCTCGGAAAAGGCATGGTCGTTTCCGTGGATAAATACACGGCGGTGAAGATGTACGACAAAGTACAGCACTACTGGAAACAGGAAAAATCGAAGATCATACAGGAACGCGACGCCGCCGACACAAAGGAAAAACACGACGAGCTGACGCGGATCCTGAAATACATGAACCGGGTAGAAATGGCGGTGATCGTCTCCGAAGAAGCGGACGAAAACGAGAAATTCCAAAAACAGGGACTGGACATCGCCTCGCACCGTCAGAAGATGAACGCCGTCACTACGGAAGGACTGGATATCGAGGACCGTTTCAAGGATCCGGAAGATCCCCTGCAGCTGGTGTTCGTCTGCGCCATGTGGCTGACCGGCTTTGACGTGGAAAATCTCTCAACGCTCTATCTGGACAAACCGATGAAAGGTCACACGCTGATGCAGGCCATCGCCCGCGCCAACCGTGTCTATCCGGGCAAGCCCTGCGGCATCATCGTGGACTATGTCAACGTGTTCAAGTATATGCAGAGAGCGCTGACGGAATATGCCGCCGGAGGTGATGGAACGGAGTTCCCGGCAAAGGATATCGAACAGCTTATCGGGCTGATCAATAACACCGTCGACGAAGCGGATGAATTTCTGAAGAGCATCCGTATTGATATTGGCGCGATCATAGCCGAAGCAGACCCTCTGGACCGGCTGGGCAAGCTGCGCGAAGCGTATAACATCATCATTTCCAACGATGGGAAAAAGGAGAGATTCAAAGTCATTCTGAACACGCTGATGAATCTCTATGAAGCGTCGCGTCCGGAAATCTTTGAAAAAAACTGGAACAATGAGAAATTCTCGCCCCTGGCCTATCTGTACGGGCTCTTCTGCCACACCATAGACGACGAAAAAATCAACCGTGCGCGTCTGCGTATGGCTCAGGTGCTGGACACCAGTGTGGCCGCGCAGCAGGCAGAGGAGAATGATCCCGGACTGGTGATCCATCAGGGCAAAGTAATAGACCTTTCCAAGGTGGATGTGAACGAGCTGAAAAAGGAGATCAGGCTCGCCAAATACAAGGCCATTGAGATCGACGACCTGAAAGTGTTTATCGAGAAGGCGCTGCAGCAGATGCTGAACCGCAACTGCACACGACAGCATTTCTCCCAGAGATTCCGCAATATCATTGACAAATACAATGCCGGCGGCACCGAAAACGAGAAGTATTATGAACAGCTTTTGGAACTCATCAATGATCTGAAGGCAGAGGAAAAACGCCCTGAGGCTGAGGGATTGTCCGAGGAAGAACTGGAGATCTTCGACCTGCTGATCGCCGGGAAGAAGCTCACAGAGGCGGAGATTCAAGATGTCAAGCTGTCAGCGAAAAATCTTTTCAACAAGCTTTCGGAGAAGAAGGCAGAGCTGATGGTCACTGAATGGTACAAGGATGAACAGCCGAGAGCTAAAGTGAAAACTGCCATTGAAGAATCTCTGAATAATGACCTTCCGACTTCGTATGATAAAGAAATCTTTGACGCAAAGATCAATCTTCTGCTGACGCACTTTATCGACATGGCAGTCCAGGGCTACGGCTGGGTCGCCGCGTAAATGAATCTTTATATCTATGAATTATCCATTGAGCAAAAAATATGATACGCCGGAGTTGATGGCAAAGATCATGGGACCCAATCCCCTGAAACTGGAAGAAGAACTGTTGAGCGGTCATCGTATCCCCGCGGGCGGCGTGGTCTGTGACCTGGGCAGCGGACAGGGACTGACCAGCGTATTCCTGGCCAAAGAATACGGATTCAAAGTATTCGCTGCGGACCTCTGGAGCGATCCGAAAGATAACCGCGAGTTTTTTGATCAAATGGGATTGTCTCCGGATCAGATCATCCCCGTCAAAGCCGACGCAACCGCGCTCCCGTTCGACAAAGAATTCTTTGACGCGGTCGTTACCACCGATTCTTATAACTACTTCGGACGGGACCCGGAATACCTGGACAGCAAACTGCTGCCCTTTGTGAAGCCGGGCGGATACATCTACATCGCGATCCCCGGCATGAAACAGGACCTTCACAAAAATCTGCCGCCGGAACTGCTTCTGTCCTGGACACCCGAACAGCTGGAATATCTGCGCGATACCGCTTATTGGACCCGAACCGTCAGCCAGTGCCGCGGTGCGGACGTGCTCTCCGTTTCCGAAATGGAGTCCAACGAAGAAGTGTGGGCAGACTGGCTGAAACAGGAAAACGAATACGCCATCAATGACCGGAAATCAATGGAAGCCGGCGGCGGTAAATACCTGAACTTTATCAAAATCGTCCTGAGAAAACACGCACAATCCTGATTTCTCTGAACAGCTCCCCTGCCCGCGCAGGGGAGTCTGTTTTTTATATAACCTCTTGCCTTATTGCACAATATCTGTTACTTTTCCCTTGTCGTTCCTCGCGGTATGTGCCACCTGGGGCATGTATGAATTTTGAAGACAGGACAGCAATGAAGCAGAGAACAAATAAGGGATATGATATGGATCAGCCAAAGAAAATTGAGGTCAGAGGGGCACGTGTCCACAACCTGAAAAACATCAACGTGGATATTCCGCTTCACGGGATTGTCGGAATTGCAGGCGTATCCGGTTCAGGCAAATCGTCACTCGCTTTGGGCGTGCTTTACGCGGAAGGTTCAAGAAGATACCTGGAATCCCTTTCGACCTATACCAGAAGACGGATGACGCAGGCCTCAAGAGCCGATGTGGATGAAGTACTTTATGTTCCTGCATCCCTTGCCCTGCAGCAAAGACCGGGTGTTCCGGGCATCCGCTCTACATTTGGCACCGGCACGGAACTTCTGAATAGTCTTCGCCTTATGTTCTCCCGGCTTTCTTCGCACCGATGCCCAAACGGTCACTATGTGCAGCCGGGTTTTCAAGTGGCACTGATGCAGGAGATCGTCTGTCCGGAATGTGGAGAACATTTTTATGGCCCCGGAGCGGAAGAACTCGCCTTTAATTCACAGGGAGCATGCAAGTGCTGCGGGGGAACCAGTACGGTCAAAACGGTGGACCGAAGCACACTGGTTCCGGATGAGAATATCTCCATTGACGACGGTGCCGTTGCTCCGTGGAATTCCCTGATGTGGTCGCTGATGACTGATGTCTGCAGGGCAATGGGGGTACGGACGAATATTCCGTTCAAAGACCTGACGGATCAGGAAAAAGAGATCGTCTATGATGGTCCGATGGAAAAGAAACATATCTTCTACCGGCCCAAAAAGGCGGATACAGCGACCGCCGGAGAAATGGATTTCACCTATTACAGTGCTACTGCCACAGTGCTGAACGCTCTGAATAAAGTAAAAGACGAAAAGGGCATGAAACGCGTGGAGAAATTCCTCAAAGAGGATATCTGCCCGGAATGCCACGGAACCCGGTTATCTGAAGCAGCCAGAGCTCCGAGGCTGATGGAGATATCCCTTGATCAAGCCTGCCAAATGACCCTGAAGGACTCGATCGAATGGGTAAAGAAAGTTCCGGCTTCTCTGCCGAAAGAAATGCGTCCGATGGCAAAAAACATCTGCGAGTCCTATCTGGAGGTGGCGGCACGGCTAATGGATTTGGGGCTTGGATATCTGACACTGGATCGGGCATCCTCAACCCTCTCTACCGGCGAAAGGCAGCGGATGCAGCTGGCCCGCGCAGTACGCAACAGAACAACCGGTATTTTGTATGTTCTGGACGAGCCTTCCATCGGACTGCATCCGGCAAATATTGTCGGACTGAATGGCGTGATTCATGACCTGGTAAGAGACGGCAACTCTGTTCTGCTGGTTGATCATGACACACAGATCCTGAAGGAATCGGACTGGCTCATTGAGATGGGACCGGAAGCGGGAGAAAAGGGCGGTACGGTCATCGCTGAAGGAACCGTTGAAGAGATAGAAAGAAACGACGTTTCCATCATCGGAAAGTATCTCTCCGGAAAACAGAATCCCATAAGGTGCGGCACAGGCCGTTACACCTTCCGTCACGGCGAGATCCGAATGAAAACCGATCAGATCCACACAGTCAAACCGCTGTCGATCTGTATTCCGAAGAACGAACTGACGGTTATCACCGGTGTGTCGGGATCGGGTAAAACTACTTTGATTCTTGAAAGCCTTGTCCCGGCGCTTGATGCTTTCTGCAATGGGAAAAAAATGCCGGAGCATATCAGATCAATTGAAGCAGAAGGCATTAAGCACGTGAAGCTGATCGACGCAACACCCATCGGCATCAACGTCCGTTCTACGATCGCCACTTATGCAAATGTCCATGACGAGCTGCGGAAAATTTACGCAAAGACGAAACCCGCAAAACAGCTGGGATACAAAGCCGGAGACTTTTCCTATAATACCGGATCACTTCGATGCCCGGTCTGTGATGGAACAGGGCAGATTTCTCTGGACGTTCAGTTTCTGCCGGATGTAGATATCCCATGCCCGGACTGTCACGGTTCACGCTATAGTAAGGATGCCAAAAAGATACGGTATAAAAACAAATCCGGTGAGGAGCGTTCCTTGCCGGAACTGATGGATATGGATGTCAATACTGCGCTCGGCTTCTGTAGTGAAATGAAAACCGTAAAATCAAGACTGGAAATCCTCTGCGACCTCGGGCTTGGTTATTTGACACTTGGAGAAGAAACACCGGGACTCTCCGGGGGCGAGGCGCAAAGACTAAAGCTTGCGTCTGAAATGGGTAAACAGCAGGATGATTCTGTTTTCGTTTTTGACGAGCCGACTATTGGACTGCATCCGAAAGACGTAGAAACACTTCTGAATGTCTTTCAAACACTGATCGATCACGGTGCGACTATTATTGTGATAGAACACGATCTGGATGTGATCCGCTCCGCTGACTATATCATTGATATGGGACCGGACGGCGGTTCCGCTGGCGGAGAGGTAGTTTTTACCGGAACACCGGAAGAAATCATAAACTGTGCGGCTTCAAAGACCGGTCAATACCTCAGACAATACAGATGACATTCCTCGCTGCAAAGATGAAGGAATGATCCAGAGCAGACTGGCTGAAACAGGAAAATGAATTTCTCTGAACAACTCCCCTGCCCGCGCGGGGAGTTTGTTTAGAATGTCTTCTAACATTCTTCATACAGTTTTTAAAATTTGTATGAAGAAAGTTATTGCTTCATTTCGGATTTTGTGCGATAAGTATCCTGTTGTGCGCAGCTTTAAAGCTGCATGAAGGGAACAAGAATGAGCATCTCTAAATTCAAACTCGTGGAGGATGTCCTGAAAAGATCCTCCGGTATCGCCAAAACTTCAGATTTCATGGCGGCCGGACTTGCGCGACCCGACCTCTGCCAGCTGACCCATAACGGAACACTGGAGCGTATCCGTCACGGCTATTACAAAATGGCCGGCGACACCAAGATCTCTGAGGCGCGTTACATTTCTTGTCTGCTCCCGGAAGGGATCATCTGCATGGAATCCGCTCTATTCTACTACGGGTACAGCGATTACACTCCGCGCGTCTGGACTGTCGCCGTGCCGCGTTCCATTTCACTGAGAAAACTGAAGTGCGATATCCTCCCGGTGAAAGCCTATTATATCCCCAAAGAACATTACAACACGGGCCGAACCACAGGCACTTTTGACGGAGTAAAACTCCCTCTGTACGACCGGGAAAGAACTATCTGCGATTGTTTTAAATATCGAACCAGACTGGACAATGAGATATTCAACAAAGCTGTCAACGCCTACATCGCAGACGACCAGAAAAATCTGACCCGGCTTTCCCGGTACGCGAAAGAATTCGGCATCCATAAAAAAGTCACCAGTCTGATGGAGATCCTTTTGACTCCTCTGTGTTGATCCGTGTCCATCCGTGGTTCTATTTGATCCGGCGGTTGACGAGGCCGCGGTAAAGTTTTAGACTGGTGTTCAGCCGCGGCCGGATCAGTATGCACTGAGGGCTGCCAAGAATAAGAATTTTCAGCAGAATACAAATCACGATGAAAACAAACAGACGTTATTTTTTCAAACAAGTCGCGCTGGGCGGTCTCGGTGCCGCCGGTCTCTCTCTGGGAACCTCTTTCCACGCGGAAGGCGCTTCCAAATCCAAGAATAACCTCCTTTCGGTCAACAGTAAGCGCTCCGCCGGATTCAATATGTGCGGTTTCGCGGCTCCCAAGCTGGATACCGTCCGGGTCGGGTTCGTCGGCGTGGGGAACCGCGGCTTTGCCAACATGAAGCAAATGACTTATCTGGAAGGTGTTCAGATCAAAGCCATCTGCGACATCACCGCGTTCCGCATCGATGAAGCCCAAAAATGCCTGGCAGATCAAAAACTCCCTGCTGCCAAGGTTTATACCGGCAAGGACGATGCCTGGAAGGCGCTCTGCGAAGACCCGGAGATCGACCTGATCAGCATTGCAGTTCCGCGTGGACCGCTTCACGCCGCCATCTCCATCTATGCCATGAAGTGCGGCAAGCACGTGGCCGTGGAAGTGCCCGTCATCGCGACCCTGGACGAAGCCTGGGAAGTGGTCGAAACCGCGGAAAAGACACGTCGTCATTGTTTTATGATGGAAAACTGCTGCTACGATTTCTTTGAGCTGCTGACCCTGAACATGGCGCGTCAGGGATTCTTTGGCGACATCATCCACGCCGACGCAGGCTACATCCACTATCAGGAAATCTATAACAAACCGCGCGACAACAACATGTGGCGGCTGCACGAGTCGCAGATCCACACCGGCAACATCTATCCCACTCACGGCCTGGGCCCGGTTGCGCAGATCATGGATATCAACCACGGTGATCGGTTCTCGTTCCTGGTCTCGATGTCCTCCAACGACTTCATGCTGGGCGACAAGGTCGCGGAACTGGCTCAGACAGACTCCTTTTACAAGCCCTACGACACTCACACCTACCGGGGCAACATCAATACCTCCATCATCCGCACCGTGAAGGGTAAAACCATTATGCTGCAGCATGATACCACCAGTCCGCGCATCTACACGCGCCTGCACATCATCAGCGGCACGCTTGGCTGTGCCCAGAAATATCCCGAACCCGGCCGCATCGCCATCGGTCATGAATGGGTGAATGACGACAAACTGACTGAGCTGACAGAACAATATATGCCCGTGATCGTTAAGCGTATCGGTGAAATGGCCAAGCAGATCGGCGGCCACGGCGGCATGGATTTCCTCATGACCTGGCGCCTGATCGACTGTCTGCGCAACGGACTGCCGCTGGATATCGACGTTTACGACTCTGTTTCATGGAGTTCCATCACTCCGCTGAGCGAGAAATCAGTGCTGGGCGGTTCCATCCCCATGGAGATACCGGACTTCACCCGCGGTGCCTGGAAGACCAATCCCGTCCACAACATTTCGCGCATGGGCGAGAACGCCACCACCATCCGCAAAATATAGAAGCCGCCCGGTGAACATTTTGATTCCCTTTTAGGGAAAAAACAGACACAATAGGCCCATGAATTTAATGGGCTATTCGTTCTGTTCCCGAAAAAGCCGCTCCAAGCTGGCCGCAGCCGCGGTCTCCATTGGGCTGATGGCTTTCTGTTCCACAACTCTGCCGGCAGAGGATTCAGCTCCCGCGGCTGAAGCTCCTGAGCAGGCAGTTGTTTCTCAAGAATTTGCTTCTCCTTTCATTTCCGCCCTGCCGGTCTGGCCGGAGGGTATGGAAAAGACCAAAAACATCACGATCGGCTACCGCGCTCTGTTCAAGAGACCCTTCAGCGGCAAGGCGACCCTGCGGATGACAGGTCACACCCTGTACCGCATATTCCTGAACGGCGAGTTCATCGGCCACGGTCCGGCTCGCGGTCCGCATGATTTCTACCGCGTGGACGAGTGGGATCTGAGCGGCAAGATGAAGAAGGGCGAAAACCTGCTGGCCATCGAAGTGGCCGGCTACAACGTCAACAGCTTCTATCTGATAGATCGTCCCTCCTTCCTCCAGGCTGAGCTGGTCTCCAAGGACAAGGTCCTGGCCAGCACCGGCGGCAAAGGTGTCCAATTCGAGGCCGTCCGCGTGGAATCCCGTCTGCAAAAGGTCTGCCGCTACAGCTTCCAGCGTCCCTTCACCGAGGTTTACAAAAAGACCCCGGTCTCCGATGCCTGGTTCACCGTGCCGAAAGCAAACCTGACTCCGCTCAAGTGCACCGTGCAGGAGCCCAAGCAGTATCTGCCGCGCCGTGTTCCCTATACTTGGTTCACGAAGCTCTATCCGACCGCCATCATCGGGACCGGCACCATCAAGACCGGCATCAAACCTGATAATTTCTGGAAGGACCGCTCCATGGTCAACATCGGACCTCAACTGGGCGGTTTCCCGGAGGCCGAACTGGAAAAGACTCCCAGCCTGGAGCTCCAGACCATCGCCAATGACAAGGTCGAGAAAGTGGACATCGCCTGGGATCGGGAAAAACACTGCCTCCAGATGAAACCCAATGAGTACCGCATCCTGGATCTGGGCGCGAACTCCACCGGTTTCATCGGCGCCACCGTGGAAGTCACGAAGGACACCCGGCTTTTCTTCACCTTTGACGAGATCCTCTCCGGCGACGATGTGGACTTCAAACGTCTGGGCTGTGTCAGTGCCATCGAATACGATCTGGCTCCCGGAACCTATTCTCTGGAGAGCTTTGAGCCTTACACGATGCGCTATCTGAAGGTCACCACGCTGGCCGGCGAATGCACTCTCAGCAATCTTTATCTGCGCGAGTATGCCAACGATGCCGTCTGGCAGGCCGACTTCCAGTGCAGCGACGACCGGATGAACAAGATCTTCCAGGCCGCCCGCCATACCTTCCGCCAGAACGCTATCGACATCTTCATGGACTGCCCCAGCCGCGAACGCGCCGGATGGCTTTGCGACAGCTTCTTCACATCGCGTGTGGAGTACGATCTGACGGGACAGAGCATCATCGAAAAAGCCTTCCTGGAAGACTTTCTCCTGCCGAAGAAGTTTGAGCATATCCCCGAAGGCATGGTCGCCATGTGCTATCCTTCCGATCACTATGACGGAGTATTCATTCCCAACTGGTGCATGTGGCTGGTCTCCGAGATCGGCGAATACTACCACCAGCGCACCGGCGACCGCGAGATGATCGACAAGATGAAACCGCGCGTCCTGGGCATCATCAACTACCTGCGCACTTTCAAGAACTCCGACGGTCTGCTGGAGAAGCTCCCCAGCTGGGTCTTTGTGGAATGGTCACGCGCCAACAGTCTGGTGCAGGATGTGAACTATCCTTCCAATATGCACTACGCCGCCATTCTGGACGTAGCCGCCAAACTCTACGACATGCCCGAACTGGCTGCCGAGGCTTATGTCATGCGTGACATCATCCGCAAACAATCCTGGAACGGCAAATTCTTTGTGGATAACGCTGTGCGCAAGGACGGCAAACTGGAACTCTCCGGCGAATCCACCGAGATCTGCCAGTACTTTGCCTTCTTCTTCGATCTGGTCACGCCGCAGACTCACGGCGAGCTTTGGAACACGCTGGTGAACGACTTCGGCCCCAAACGCCGCGAAACCAAGAAATGGCCTGAGATCCACATGGCCAATCAATTCGTGGGTAACGTCATGCGCCTGGAGCTGCTCTCCCGCTACAATGCCGGAGTGGACAAGATCCTGGATGAATCCGTCGGCTACCTCCTTTACATGGCCGAACGCACCGGCACCCTGTGGGAAAACGACGGCGCTTATGCCAGCTGCAACCACGGCTTTGCCAGCCATGAAATCCGCGTTCTGTACCGCGATGTGCTGGGTGTCAGCTCAGTGGATTCTCTGCGCAAGATCGTCAAGCTGAACATCGGCCAAAGCCCGCTGGAATGGTGCCAGGGCACACTGCCCACAAAGGACGGCCTTATCCAGATCCGCTGGGAACATGATGAAAACGGCGAGCTCAAGCTCACCACCAAACATCCCAAAGGCTGGGTCATCCTGAACCAGACCCCGCGCTCTGAATAAAGAGTCGCACTGCTGAACAAAAGCGCGCTGTCATCCCGGCAGCGCGTTTTTGTTTTCGGATTTGTTATCTGTGTTCCTCCGTGGCCATCCGTGGCTCAAAATAAAAAAGGGACAGCACCCACTGTCCCCTCTAATTTATGATAAACCAGAAAATGAACTATTCGTCTTTCAGGATCTTGGAGCGTCTTTCCTGATACTCACGCGGTGAGATCTTGTCCTGGCGGTACAGATTCAGCAGCTCCAGCAGTTTGGCCTCTTTGGTTGTCGCATCGACGGGCAGGATAACTTTTGTATCTGCCGGAGGAAGGATGTCCTTATTCTTTTCACGTTCATTAGCTACCTGTTCGGCGATCTTGCGGGATTCCTCCGCCGTCTTTTCCTGAGCGGCTTTGGCGGCCTTGGCAGCTGCTTTGGCCTCTTTTTCAGCCTGCTTAGCGGCTTTTTTGGCGGCTCTGGCTTCCGCGTCCGCCTTGTCTTTGGCTTCTCTTTCCGCTTTCTTGGCAGCCTTGGCATCCGCTTTGGCTTTGGCCTTGGCTTCTTTCTCGGCATCAGCCTTTGCTTTGGCTTCAGCGTCCGCTTTTTCCTTAGCTAATTTTTCAGCGGCCTTAGCTTCTGCATCTGCTTTGGCTTTCGCTTCCTTCTCTGCCAGCTTGGCGGCTTTCTCGGCATCAGCCTTTGCCTTGGCTTCAGCGTCCGCTTTTTCTTTAGCTAATTTTTCAGCGGCTTTCGCTTCGGCATCTGCTTTGGCTTTCGCTTCTTTTTCTGCCAGCTTGGCAGCTTTCTCAGCATCCGCTTTAGCCTTAGCTTCGGCGGCGGCTTTTTCCTTAGCGGCCGCTTCGGCTTCCGCCTTTTCTTTAGCCAGTTTTTCAGCAGTTTCTTTGGCTTCGGCCTGGAGTTTTTCCTCGGCGGCTTTAGCTTCAGCAGCCTGAGCCTCTGCGGAGGTCTTCTCCTGAGCCAGTTTTTCGGCGGCTTCGGCCTGCACTTTAGCGGCTTCGACAGCCGCGGCCTTGGCGGCTTTCTCAGCTTCTTCGGCTTTTGCCACTTCCGCGCGGTATTGAGCCAGAGCGGCATCCGCATCAGATGACCTCAAAGCATCCACACGGGCATCCAGTTCTCTCAGACGGCTTTTCCTCAGCGCGATCAGCTTCTTATTGATCTCGATGACGGTATTGCTGTCGTTGGCAACCAGTTTATCCATCTCCCATTGTTCCAGGGAGGCAGTATATTGGTCTTCCAATTCCTGGATCTCGGCCGCCAGAGCGGCTTGCCCCTCGGCGGCGCGTGTGTTGCCCGCGGCGATGCGTGACTCTGCCAGCTTGTAGATGCCCTTTTTGTTGGCGATCTGAGTGGAAAGCTCGTCACACAGTGTGCGCTGCGTGTCCTCGGAACGGCGAGCCTTATCCAGAGATTTTTTGGCCGAGGAAAGATTGGACTCCAGCGTCTTGATCTCCGACTTGAGATAGGAGATCTCCGCTTTCGTATCTTTGATGGCAGTCTTGATTTCTGTGGAGTCAGCCGCGCAAACCGAGTTTACATAAACGGGAAACCCACCGACGCAAAGTGCGACGGCAATCAGCAGTAATGTTATCTTCTTTTTCATAATACCTTACTTTTTAAATCATTTTGTCACATCGTCCGTGGATTTCCTGGAGAGAAATTAGGCTTTTTCCGCCGGCGCGGGAACTTCCTTGACCACGGCGTGGAGCTTGAGCAACTCGATCACTTTGCCGCGAACGATCTCCGAGGCGATCTGACCAATGCCGCGATTCTCCTGCAGACGTTTGACAAACTTCTGCAGAGGGATCTTATTCATCTGAGCCAGGGTCGCGATACGGGTCCTTAACTCATTTTCACTCGCCTGGATCTTCTCGGCCGCGGCGATCTTGTCGATGATGAAGCTCACTCTTAAATTGTCTGCCGCCTGTTTGGCCGCGTTCTCACGAATCTCGCCCATCTTGGCGTTGATCACATCATCACGCACTTTGCGTTCTTTGTTCTGACGCACGATGCGTTCCACGATGGAAGCGGTCTCGTATTCCAAAAGGCTGTCAGGCAGATCGAAATTCACTTTTTCCAGAAGCGCTTTGGCGATCTGGCTTTCAATGGACTGTCTCTCTCTGTATTGAGCGTCCAGTTCCAGGTCGGAGCGAACATTTTTCTTGAGTTCGTCCACGGTCTTGAGGCCGTAGAGCTTGGCCAGATCATCATTCAGTTCGGGAAGTTCTACTTCCTTCACCAAAGTGACTTCCACTTCAAAATCAGCTTTCTTGCCGGCCAGTTCGGATTCCACAAAGTCCGCCGGGAAATTCACGCTCACGGTCTTCTTGTCGCCGGCTTTCATACCGATCAGCTGCTCGGTGAAACCGGGCAGGAAGGAATCCTTGCCGATACGCACCCAGAAATTATCCGCTTTGGCGATGCGAGTCGCGGTCGGAACGATATCTGTGATGGCCTTGCCTTCACAAGTAGCGGTGTAATTGATCACGACAACATCCTTGTCTTCAGCCGCTTTGGCCGCGTCTTTGTAGGAGCACATACGCTCCCGGAGCACGGTCATCGCCTTATCCACACTGCTGTCATCCACAACAGTCTTTTCGATCGTTACGGGGATACCCTTGTATTCAGGCAGCTCAAAATCAGGAGCCAGCTCCACCGTCAGATTGAAATTGAAGGGTTTATCCGCTTCCAGCGGGGTATCTTCCTCCAGACGGGGAGTTCCCACGGTTCTCAGCTTATTATCATCAACAGCCTTACGCAGCCCCTTTTCAATCAGATCCTGCTTGGTTCTGTCATTGATGGCTTTCTCATACAGTTTAGCCACAGTCTCGCGAGGCGCTTTGCCCGCGCGGAATCCACGGATCGTTACGTTTTTCTGATACAGATCAATTGTCTCATTGATCGCAGCTGTCACTGCCTGAGCATCAACTTCCACTTTCAGCAACTTTTTGCAAGGTGCTAAATCTACCAAACTTACATTCACAAATTATACCTTTCGAATTTGAACTTAACCCATCCGCGGCCAACCAAAAAACAACCACCACAGTGGGACGAACATTTTATGAGACATCCGCCATGCCGTCAAGCACGTGTTGCCATGGCTTTTTGATAAATTTCAATCAGCTGCCGATAATTGACTTCCGGCGTAAAATCCCGCAGATAGCGTTCGCGCCCGGCACGGCCCATCTGATGTCTTTCTTCCGGGGTCATGCGGATCATCCAGCGGATGCCTTCCTCCAGGGCTCCCGGCTTAAATGGATCGTACAAAACACCTTGGACACCATCCTGGATGATGTCCGGCCGTCCGCCCAAGTTTGAGGCCAGGATCGGTTTGCCCAGAGCCATGGCTTCGATCAGCGTCAGACCAAACGTCTCGTACCACACCGAGGGGAAAACCAGAAAACTGCACTCCGCCAGCCGGCGCAAAACCTCCGCGCGAGGAAGCCCTCCGGTAAATGTCACACCCGGTACGTTCCTGGTTCGCAGTGAGTTTTCCAGAGCTCCCTGCCCTGTGACCGTCAGCGGATAATCAATTTGATTCCACGCGTCCAGCAGCTGGCCGATCCCCTTTTCCGCCGAAAGCCGTCCGATGAAAAGCGCCCCCGGTTTTTCACTGACAGCGGGAACATCAGGCAGCGGATCCTCCAGAAAATTGGGTTTGACGAAGATTTTTTTTGGATCCAGCCCGCCCTGGATGAACTTGCGGCGCGAAAACTCAGTCAGCGCGATAAACGCGTCTACCTCCGAGGCCAGGAACCGGCGGCGGCGGATCTCCCGATACAAGCGGTAACTGAGAAACGTCTTTAACCGGCTGCCGCCCAGAAAACAATGACGGATCAGACAGCGGCTGAACCGCCCATCCTGCAGACAATCCTCGCAGGGACGCTCCCGGTACATCAGCTGAGTGCCGGGGCAGATCATCCTGAAATTGTGCAGAGTATGGACAGTGGGGATGGAACGCTCATGCGCGGCCTCAAAGACCGAAGGCGTCATCCGCATCCAGAAATTATGCAGATGGAAAATATCAGGTTTGAACTGATCCAACACCTTGCCCGCGTCTGTCTTGAGCGTTTCGGACCAGATACTGTTCTTCAATGCCGCCAGTCTGTCCCCAAACCCCAGATCCCGGATCTCGGCATTGCCCCTCTCCCAGATGAGCACCTCGTGACCATGCGCCCGCAGGAGTTTCTCCTCGGCCAGCACCACGTTTTTCTCACCGCCGGTGGGAATATCCGCGTAATTATTGAATGCGATCAGGATTTTCATGCAGTATGTTGAACGCGGACTCGTTACGAACAGGAATCCGACACCGGGATTTTAGCGAAAAAAGGGGGTATTGGAAATTTTTTTGAATAAATTTATTAAAATGAGTTGACCGCCTCTGCATTTTCTGGCACTCTTTTGGGCGTGTTGCGGGGGCGTAGCTCAACTGGTTTAGAGCGCTGCCCTGTCACGGCAGAGGTTACGGGTTCGAGCCCCGCCGCTCCCGCCATCACTATGTTCATAGGTGTTTGTAGAAATGGCGTAAGTTATTTCTCCTTTCATTTTTTTCCTTTCATTTTTCCCACCGGCGAGTGTCGGTGGGTTTTTTGTTTCTAAATTTCTCAGTGCCGGGACTAAAAAAATTCCCCCGTCCGCAGACGAGGGAATTTATATCTTGTAGAATGATTTGAAGTCCGGGGCGCACCTCCTTTTTCAGCGTCCCGCGAAAATGTTTTCCGTTTAAGCGCAGACAGCGATCTTTCTGGCTTTCGCGGTCTGGACTTTCGGCAGTGTGATCCTCAGCACACCCGCTTCCATCTTGGCCGTGATATGCTCAAAATCCACGTCAGAGCTCAGTTCATAGGAGCGTTTATAGTCGCACAAAGCGCATTCGCTGTGGATCAGGGTCCAGCCCGTCGGGATCGGTGTGACCTTGCCCGTGATGGTCATCACGTTGTTTTCCAACTGGATATCCACGTTTTCTTTACTCACGCCCGGCATATCCACTTCCAGAAAGACCTGGTCATTGCTCTGGTAGATATCCGCGCGGGGGATCTTTACCCTCTTGCGTTCGGTGTTCTTTTCACCGCATTGGCAGCGGTCATTTCCGCCGCGGTTCGCGTTGTTTCCATTGGGATCCACATTGACTTTTGTTTCAAAATTGTTGTTAGACATATCTTTATCCTTTCTTCTATAAGTTATTTTTTGTTTTCAGCGGTTTACTCGCACGACACACAGATCTGTTTCGGCTGTGTTTTCTCAGCGCGCGGGACCTTCACCGTCAGCACGCCGTCCTTATAATCCGCGGTGACTTTATCCACCTGGACATCCGCCGGCAGGCTGATCGTGCTGTGGAAGTGATTCTGTGAACGCTCAGTTCTCAGATATTTCTTCCCCTTGTTTTCTGCGGATTCCTGACTCTTGCGGTCAGCTTCGATCGTCAGGATGTTGTCCTTTACGTTTACGTTGATATCCTCGGGCTTTACTCCGGGTATACCGCTTCTGACTATCAGATTGTTCCCGTCAGTGAAAAGATTCGTGGAAAGTTCCTCGCCTTCCAGCGGGCTGTATTGCGGACCTTCCCAAAAAGGTGTGTTCAGCAGCTTGCTCATTTCCAGTCCGAATCTTTCCCAAGGATTGAAGAATCCGAAATCGTTCCAGTCATTTACATTTGCTCTTTTTACTAACATACTCATTTTATTCCTTTCTCTGTTAAAGTTCTTTTCATTCTGCCGGCCACCGTGGTCGGCATCTGCCTAAGATAAAGCGAAAAGGATGCCAAACCTTTTTTAATCATTTATAACCCATTTATAAACAAATAAATAAATCCATAATACCATCAGTGGTTCCAAATAAAACAAGGGCTGGAATACTCTAAATAGAGACATTGTGTCTCATATAATGTGACACTATTTTTCATCCCGGTGAATTGTGTCACAATGTCTCATTTGAACTTTTTTCTGTTCTTTTGTCCCGCTTCCGTAGATGATGCGGACGGCGTATGTGGGATACATTGCATTCATACCTGCCCTATTTGCTGGCGGGACTGGGCAGTTTTTTCATTGGACTTTCCAAAGCGGGATTCGGCGGCGGACTGGGCATGATGGTCACGCCCATCTGTGTGGTCGCGTTCGGCCCCAAGGCCATCGGCATCCTGCTGCCGCTGCTCTGCGTGGGGGATATCTTCAGCATGTACGCCTACTGGAAGAAGTGGCAGATCAAAAACTTCTGGTTCCTGCTGCCGGGCATCATCGTCGGCGTGATCATCGGGGCACAGCTCTTCGGGCGCTTTACGGCGGATCACCTGAACCTGATCATCGGTCTGCTGGCGATCTCCTTTGTCGCGTTCCAGATAGGCCGCGAATATATCACCAAACACGCCAAAGCATTCATCCCCTCTTATAAGACTGGCATCCCCTACGGCATCGCCGCGGGTCTGACCTCCACCTTTGCCCACGGAGCCGGGCCGGTCGTGACGATGTTCCTCCTGCCGCAAAAGATGACCAAAGAAGTCTATATGGGGACAACGATCTTTATTTTCACCTTTATCAACGCGTTCAAGATGCCCTTCTTCTGTATTGACCAGACTATGATCAACCTGCCCATCTTCGCTCCGCACTCCATCATCACGCTGGAAACTCTGACGATCGGGCTTTACTGCTTCCCGCTGGTGCCGCTGGGTGTCTGGGCCGGCATCTGGCTGAACCGCAAATTCTCCGAAGCGCAGTTCGTCCACATCATCTACATCCTGACCGCACTGGCCGGAGCGGACCTGGTCTGGCACTCCCACTTCTGGCGCTGGTTTTAGTACACCCATTTGGATTTTCAATATGACATCATGCTCATTTTTGAAATATTTATAGAAAAATAAAGTTTGAATTGCATTGGAGGCAAATATCTGATACTTTGGCGGCAGTGATGGATTTATGATGAAGAAATTACTTGCACTTTTCACTACTGTAATACTGCTTTGCAGTACATGTTATGCTGCCGAAGAAGGCTGGCTGACTGATTATAATGAAGCTCTGGCTCAGGCCAAAAAGGAAAACAAGAACATGATGGTTCTCTTCACCGGTTCCGATTGGTGTATCTGGTGTAAGCGTCTGCAAGCGGACGTGTTGACCAAGGATGAGTTCAAAAATTTTGCCAAGGAGAATCTGATCCTGCTGGCTTTGGACTTCCCCAGAGAAAACAAGCCCAGTGCGGAAGTACAAGCTGAACGCCGGGCACTGGCCGAGAAATACGATATCAAAGGATATCCCACACTGGTTCTGTTGACACCGGAAGAAAAAGACTTTGGCAGAATGGGTTATACCAAAGAAGTCTCTGATTTCCTGGCTGAGTACAAAAAGCTGGCTCAAGCAGTAAAAACAACAAAAGAAGCTGTCAAAGAAGCGCTTCAATTCGATTACACTATCCGCATCCGCTACAAAGACTTCCCGGAAATGGAAGGCTGGATGAAGTCCATACAGGCCATCTGCAAAGAGTGGTACCCGATCCTGGCCGCTGAGTTGAACTCCGAAGGGTTCAAACCGGCTTCGACCGTCACGATCACCCTCCAAAGCGATCCGAAAGGTGTCGCCGGCACGGGCGGTGATCATATCTACTTGTCTAATGAGTACTTCAGCAAAAACGGAACCGATGCCGGAGCCGTTATCCATGAGCTGGCGCATGTCATCCAGGCATATCCGACCTATGTGCCCTGGATCACGGAATCCATCGCAGATTATATGCGTCTCTATAAATTCGAGCCCAATGCCCCCAGACCGACAGTCGATCCGGAAAGATTCAATCTCCAAAGAGGTTACAAAGGCGGAGCGGCGTTCCTGGCGTGGCTCGTGGAAAAGAAAAACCCGGAAATCGTAGTCAAGCTGAACGCAGCACTGCGCGCGGATAAGTACAAAGATGAACTCTTTGAGGAGCTGGCCGGAAGTTCGCTGGAAGATCTGGTGAAAGAATTCAAAGATTCGCTGAAGTAAGACGTATTTTTTAAGACAGAAATGCCAAAGGGATAAAACCTTTGGCATTTTTATTTGTTTGAAAACGGTGTCTGAATCCTGTATAAAAGAACCGATATGAATAATTCGACAGGGTTTTTCTTGAATAAGATGTCGGTTCGGTATCTAGCAAGCTTAGCGGGTATCGGATGCGCAGCTCTCACCTGGGGATACTGCGGTACGATCGCCGCCGAAACACAGCAGCCGGAGCTGACCGCTAAATGGATATGGATGCCGGATGAAGGCACAGGCTACTTCCCCGCCTACAAGGGATACAATCAAATGGTCCAACTGGCAAAGCAAGTCAGGATCCAGGATTTTACCGAAGCCAATGTGATGATCAGCGCCGACAGCTGGTATCGTCTGGCGATCAATGACACCTGGGTTGCGGACGGTCCCTGCCGCGCGTGGCCCGAACATTATCAATATGACATTCTGGATGTAAGTCCGTACCTGATCCCCAACAGTGAAAACACGATCACTATCACAGCACGGTACTTTGGCGTAGGCACGTTCCATGTGATTCCTCAGCAAGCCGGTGTGATCGCTCAGCTGAATCTGGACGGAAAAGCGGTGCTGAAAACGGATAACACCTGGACAGCAGCCAGCCAGCCGCAAATGATCTCCAATACGCCCAAAGCCAGCATCCAGATGGAAGCGTGCGAACTGTACGACGCACGGCTGGAAAACAAGGGGCATTATACCCGTGCCGTGGAACTTTTCGACACACAGGATGGTCCCTGGAAAGATCTGAATCCACGCGATGTGGCGCTCTTCAGCCGCACACCAATGTTCTTCAAAAGTTTTCTGGGCGCTCAGGTGGTCAAATCCGAAGGGTTGAATTTCTGCATCCAGCCAACCCAGCAAAACTACCCCGGTTTTATTGAGGCCAATCACACGACCAGTATGGCCGGAGGCATGATCACCATTCTGGAAAACGCGAAGCCTTGCGAGATAGATCTGCACACCGGTGATATCCGCGGTGCGGAAAGATTCCGGGTTGCTGTGGACGGCACAGAACGCAGCGGTAAGATCAAGCTGGAAGCCGGCAAACATCTGATCAGCGCGTTCTCTGCCAATATTTCGGGACACGACCGGGAAAAGACGCTCCGCTTCCGCGGTAAAACAGACGGATTCAAACTGATCAATCCGCTGAAGCCGGGCTATGAAAATCCGTGGACTTATGTCCACTTCCCGGAATGCTACTACTCCACTAATGACTACACCAAGCCACTGCCGGAGATCAGCCAGAAAAACAAAATCTATGGTGAAAAAATGGCAGAGCTGCTGAAGGTGAAAACCGCGGATGAGTTTCTGGCCAAGAACAAAGACCGTCTGGCCAACTATGCTTCTAATCAAATGCTGCTGCAAGATTTCTATTGGGAATTCTATGACCGCGAGATTATCGATCAGGATGCCTCCAGACTGGTGAAAAATCCGGCCGGACTGATCCACGACAACGCGCTGACCACCGTGGTGACACCCGATGAACGGGGTGACGTGCAGCTGCTCTACGATCTGGGCGAACAAAGCTGCGGTTACTACAGTTTCCGACTGAAAGCACCTGCCGGAACGGTGCTGGATGTTGTCCAGCTGGAATACATCGCCAAGACCGGTGAAGTGCAGACCCCTCGCGAGAATCGAAACGGGATGCGCTACATCACCAAAGAAGGAATGAATGAAATGACCTCCTTCAAGCGCCGCAGCGGACGTTATATTTTCCTGACCCTGCGCAATATGACCGCACCGGTGGAGATCCAGAATTTCCATCTGATCGAATCCACCTACCCCGTGAATTATCAAGGCTCCTTTGCCTGCAGTGATTCTCAGCTGACAAAAATCTGGGAAATCTCCAGCCGCACGCTGAAACTGTGCATGGAAGACACCTACACGGATTGTCCGCTCTATGAGCAGACTCACTGGGTCGGTGACGCGCGCAATGAATCCCTGTTCGGATATGGTGTGTTCGGCGCGGAAGATCTGGCCAAACGCTGTATCAATATCACGGCACAGTCCATGGAACATTATCCCTTCGCCGGATGTCAGACACCCAGCTGCTGGGATACGCTGCTGCCGGCCTGGAGCTTCCTCTGGGGCATTTCCGTCTGGGATTACTACTGGCAGACCGGTGACAAAGAATTCGCCAAAGAATATCTTCCCTACGCGCTGAAGAATCTGAAGAATGCCGCCAAGTACATCAATAAAGATGGTCTGTTCAGCGGACCTTTCTGGAATATGTTCGACTGGTCCGGTGCCGACCAAGGTCCAAATACAGTTATCCATAACAGTATGTTCATGGTAGGCGCACTCGATGCCGCGCTGAATCTCTCCGCTGCTATCGGCGGATGTGATGAAGACAAATGGATGCGCGTGACACGCGGTCAGCTGGTCAAAGCGATCAATAAACTTTGGAACAGTGAAAAACAGTCCTATCCGGATTCCATCCACAACGATGGAAAGATCAGTTCCAGCATCTGTCAGCATACGAGCTTCCTCTCGCTGCTCTATGATATTTGCGATCCGGCTAACCAGGCAGCCGCCATCAATAACGTTCTGAATCCGCCTGCCAATATGGTGAAGATCGGTTCGCCTTTCGCTGTGCTTTATCTCTATGAAATGCTGGAGAAATACGGTTACCAGGATGTGATCATCAAGGATATCTACAAGAATTATCTGCCGATGCTGGAGATCGGTTCCACCACCGTTTGGGAGAGCTTCCCCGGCGGTACAACGATCCCAAAATTCCCAACACGCAGTCACTGCCACGCGTGGTCATCCGCGCCAAGCCGTTTTCTGCCGCGCGTCGTGCTGGGCATCATACCGACCGCACCGGCGGCTGAGACTGTCGAGCTGAGTCCACGGATCTATGATCTGACGTGGGCTGAAGGCAAATTCGCCACCACAAAAGGTGTGATCAGTGTTCGCTGGAAGATCAATGACCGGACACTGGACATTCATTACAGCGCACCTGCCGGTGTGGATATCCAGTTCAAGTCCAATCCGACACTGGAGCAGTTTGAAAAGGTACTGCTCAACGATAAAGAAGTGAAATAAATCAGCATTACGAGATCCGCAGATAGCTGTGATGTTATCTGCGGATTTCTATTTCCGAACATGGAATTCAACGCAAGTCAGAAAAAAGCGATCGAAGCGGAAGGAAATGTGATCGTCTCCGCCGGAGCCGGCAGCGGTAAAACGCGTGTTCTGGTGGAACGCTGTCTGGATCGGGTGCTGAAAAATGAAGTCAGCATGGAGAATATCCTCATGATCACTTTCATGAAAGACGCAGCCACAGAAATGCGAACACGCATCCGCGATCGCCTGTGTGAGGAAATAGATAAAGCTGTAGCGGCCAGAAATCGTAAGGAAGAAAATCGACTGGAACTGGAACTCACCTATCTGGATGACGGGCATATCTCCACTATTCACGGATTCTGCGTTCGCCTCATTCGGGAGCATTTCGATATCTTCCGCGATTACATTGACAAACCGGGACTCCATGTTCGCAGTCTGGATGACGCGACCACCTTCCGACTGAAAAGAAACGCCTTTCGGATCGTCATCCGGGAATATTATAAGCATGACAAAAAAAATGGGGATGGAAGCATAGACAGAAGCAACCCTGTTACCTATCTGCGGCACTACCTCGAGAACAATGTGGATGCTCTGCAAAATATTATTTTCACGATTTACGATTATGCCCAATCGCAGCCCAATCCGGAAGCATGGATAGCACAACAGGTAAAAAGAGCCGAGTCTGAAACTCCCGATCACTGGCTGGACAATTTCTTCGGAACAGAAAAACTCCACGGCAAATTGATTCCGAAATTGGAAAAAATCCTGGATGATCCGGAATCGTTCAAGAAAAAAGGCAAGCAAGATCCGCTAAAGGAAATCTCACCCCATATCCACAAACTTCTTGAAAATCCCACGCGCGAGAATCAGATAGAATTTCTGAAAACAATCGATTCTCTTTCTGAAATTTTTGAAAAAGCATTCAAAAAAGAGCAATACAATGAACTGAAAAGTTATCACTCATTTTTCAAAAATATAAAAGAAGACTGGGATAATACGCGCTGGATCATCACCCAGCTGTTCCATTTCACACAGAAATTTGAAAAGGAATTCAGACGACAAAAACATTTCTACAAAGGGATCACTTTTACAGATCAACTTCAATTCGCCTCCAAGGTACTGGAAAATGAAGAGATCCGGAAAAGCATCCAGGATCGTTACAAAATGATTTTTGTGGACGAATTTCAGGACATCGACCCTATCCAGGACGCGATCATCAAAAGGATCGAACAAGGAAACCGTTTCCTCGTGGGCGATGTCAAGCAGAGCATCTACCGTTTCCGTTTTGCCGCGCCGGAGATTTTCCGCGGATATGAAGAAACAGCTTCCAATGAAATGGAGGGATGGAAGCTGTGTCACCTCAATGAGAATTATCGCAGTCAACCGGACATCATTCACTTCATCAATAATCTCTTTTCGGAAATCATGCATGGTGATGTTGATTTTGATGAAACCTCCAAGCTGATCCCGCAAAAGAAAAAGAAGGAATCCAAAGAACCCCGGATTCAGCTGCTTTATAATTGCAAAATAAAGCAAAGCGGTCAGGAGCAGGACACCGATGATGGGCAATATGATGGCGGAAACACGGATACACTTGAGCTGACTACGGTCGAGAAAGAAGCCATCATGGTGGCAGATCATCTGCTCAAGATGAAACAGGAACTCACGGTTGGAGATGATGGGCAACTCCGTGAGAGAAAATGGAGCGAATTCGTCCTGCTCTGCCGAAGCGGCATCTCAAATATAGCACCCATTTTTATCCGTGAATTTGAGCGCAGGGGCATTCCCATCAACGCGCCAGGCATCTCGCTGTTTGAATGCGTGGAGATCGTCGATCTGCTCAATCTCCTCACACTGCTGGACAACCCGCGGCAGGATATTCCTCTGACCGGTCTGCTGTGTTCCCCTTTTATTGACTTGGATCTGAATGAGCTGATGGAGCTTCGTCAGTCACTAGGCGAAGCACCTCTCAGCGAGAATTTCTTTAAATTGCTGGATCATCCTGACCCAAATCTCAGCGAAGGTATCCGAAAAAAAATCGAGCATTTCCTCAAAGAATTTTTCCATTGGCGCGAACGTCTTCGCCTTTTGCCGGCATCACAACTACTGGAAGAAATACTGCTCAATTCTCATTATGAAGACGCGATCATGGGGCAGCCGCTGGCAGATCAAAAAATCAAAAATATCCGTCGGCTGCTGGTCATGGCGGAAGATTTTGATCCGCTGCGCCGTCAAAGTGCTCGCCGTTTTCTGGATTATACACGCATCTTTCAGGAATGCGAAAAGAATGAAATCACCAGCGCAAATTCATGCGATGGCGCGGATGCCGTCCAGATCCGCACTATCCATAAAAGCAAAGGTCTGGAATTTCCCGTTGTTTTTCTAATCAACACCAATAAAGATTTTTTCAAAAACTCAAACAAAATTCCCGTTTCCATCGACCGTGAAATGGGCATCATTTGCCCGTCATGTTCTCAAAAAGACGGTTATCCCGTTAAAAATGAAAACATGGGTTCCTGGGTGTATAAGCAAATCGAGGAACGCGAAACCCGCATGGAAGAATTGCGTATGCTCTATGTGGCACTGACCCGTGCTGAGGAACATCTGATCATCACCGGTTCATTTGACATCAAGATGAAAGATGGCAAGTTTGAACCTTTAAAATTCCTGAATACAAAGTCTGACGATGCCCGAAGCTATATGGGATGGATCCTGCCGTGGGTAAACAGCAAATGCAAATCTGATGCAGTCTCATGCTTCGAGACATTTGCACAGAATTTTTACGACATCGCAAGCGGTGCAAAGGATAAGATCGCTGCTGAAAAAAATGTCTTCAAAACAGTATCTGATCCTTCCGTTGAGTTTGCGGTCGAGCTTCATTCGTACATGGATAAAGCCGCTCCTGATTTGGCTGGTGTGGATGATGAATTCCACAAGGAGCCTGTTTCCAAGGAAGACATTGAGCGTGCCATGAGTATAAAAAATTGGAGATATCCCTACCGGCAAGTGGTAGATATCCCCTCCAAGAACTCGATCACAGGCCTGAAGCTGGAAGCAAATCTGCGTAAACAGAGGCAGAATTATTCAAAGAAGAAATTCATCAAAAAAACGGTAACTAAACCGCCGATGGATGAAGATCCCATTCGCCGTGGCATCGCGTATCACGCCGTGCTGGAGCATCTGCAAATGAAACCTGAATATGCGGATGAACCGCCCGGATCGGATTTCTACAACGACATGATCCACTATCTCACGGAAACGGGACTGTTGACCGAAGAGGTTGCTTCCTCCATTTCTGCTGAGGAAATATCCCGGTTCTGGCAGACGGATCTGGCCAAAGATATCCTGCGAAAATGGGAATATGTTCAGCGTGAGGTCTCTTTCTCTATCCGCCTGACCGCGGAACAATTCACCGGCATGGGCATCGAATCCGGAATTGAAGGAACAGATGAAACGCTCGTTATTCAGGGCGTGATCGACTTGATGATGATAGATGAAAACGAGATCTGGCTGCTGGATTATAAATCAGATCAAATCACCGCAGACAACATTCAGAGCAAGATCAAATCCTATCTTCCGCAGGTGCGTCTCTATACTTATGCTTTGGAATCGATATACAAACTCCCGGTGACCCGATGCTATATCGTGTTTATGAGGGACACGAATCTTTTCGATGTAAAAAACGGGGTGTTGATCTCTCGCGACGGAAAAGCGAAGATCAATCTTGCTTGAGAAAAATCTTCTCAAGCTGCTTTGCCATTTCCTGAGGTGTTCCGTTATTCTCCACAACAAATTGTGAACGGCGCATTTTTTCCTCGATTGGCCACTGGTTCATGATACGGCGGTGAATATCTTCCTCGCTCATGCCCCGCTTCAGCAAACGCTGGCGCTGTATCTCCGGTGTTGTCGCCAGACAGATCACTGCGTCAAAATCGGATTCCATCCCGGTTTCAAAAAGCAGCGGTATGATCACCACACAAACCGCTTCACCTTCTTTTTCACATTGTTGTTTCCACTGAAGCCAGCGTTCACGGATCAGCGGATGTAGAGTCTGCTCCAGGAATTTGCGGGCAGACGTATCCTGAAAAACGATTTTCGCGACGGCCGGTCGATCCAATGTTCCGTCAGGACAGAGTATTTCTTCTCCAAAATGATCCACCAGCTTTTGCAAGCCAGGTTCTCCCGACCGCACGACATCCCGCGCCAGATCATCACTGTCGATCACAGGTATCCCGTGATCCTTCAGCCACTCAGCCGCCATGGATTTCCCCATTCCGATCCCGCCGGTTATCGCATAAGCCCGCATATCATTCAAAGTCAAAAATGGAAGGCCGTCTGTAACAGATATGCGGCCTTCCCTTTTATTTGTTCAATTATTTCTCGACCCAGCGATAGAGCGCGCGTCCATTGGGCGCCGCGTCACCGTTGATCATCCAGTCGATCGGGTTGTTTTCATTCTGCATATTATCCGACCACTTGAAACGCAAACGCAGCTTTTCGCCGTCATTCGCCTTGAGCAAACTCACCGGCAGACCGATCACGATCCGGTTATCTTTTACGGTGCAAGTTCCTTTGCCTGTCTGCTGCCAGTTGGATGCTGTCTCGGCACTGTAAGAGTGGAACAACGCGGTCTTTCCCTTCGCGTCCACCGTCACACGATACTGTATGCCGTGCCACTGCGGCTGCTCCGTGTTTTCGACCGTCAGCCATAAGTTCATCCATTTGGAGTCTATCTCCTTCGTCAGCGGTTCTGCTGTCTCGGCCATGAAGTAGATTTTCTTCCCGGACAGAGCCACCTTGCTGCGCACGATATCATTGCGGCCGGAGTCATTCACATACGTTCCCAGTCTGGGACCATAGGCACGGTGATTGCGATGGAAGGTATCGCCTTGATCATCATTGTACAGAGGCAAAACATCATCCCAGTTATCCGCTTTCCAGTTGGCAGGTTTATTGGCGGAGGCTTCCGGCAAAGGACGCACTCCTTTGAACTTGCGGATATTGCTGCACAGTTGATAGTAGTAGTTATCCCCAAAACCGCCTGTCATCGGTTCAATGTCGCGGTTGTATTCCATGTTATAGACATCCACAAAGATCCCTTCCGGATCTCTCAGACGTTCACCGGCGTATTCCTTCCAGAACGGGATATCATTATGTACAAAGCGCATGGCGATCCACTCGTTCCACTGTGTTACAAAAACAAATTCAGGATCCACTTCCAAAGCGCGTTTCCATTGTTCGGCAAAATAAAGTCCCAGTTCCGTGCGATGCGGCTGAGGATTGCTGCCGTCATGAAAACTCTTGCCTCGATCACTGTTGGGATGCTCCGCCGTGGAAACGACTATCTGTTCCGGTTTGTCCGGGGACTCGTGCCAGCCGTAAGCCTGCGGCGTGTGATCCAGCCAGGGCCAGGCATCGTGGCCATCTTTGAACCACTTCTCGCCGTCACCATCTTTGCTCCATGCCCAGGAACGGCGCAGTGTGAAGAAGTTCTTTACTTCATCCGACAGACCGTCATCTTTGGACATCATCAGCGGTTTGCCTTTCCAATAAAACCAGAGATCTTTGTACAATCCTTTGGAATACAGATCCCGGTACAACGCGTTCACCACATCGGCATGACTTGTGTTGGTCAGGAAAGAGACCGCCGGAGTTTTTCCACCGTGGGCGCGGATATCAGCGTAGATCCTCAGCAGATTCATATAAATATCATGATAGTGCAGCGCATTCGTCACATCAAAAATGATGACATCCACTCCGGCATCTGCCAAGAGCTGTGCGTTATGACGGATCACCCATTCATCATCCGCCACATAATAACCGTAGAGAGATTGCCCCCAATGATGATACGCATGGCGTGGACCCCATTTGCGCTGTCCCGGAGGATCCAGCAGGATTAGGGAATTATCATAAGGACAATTCGGATCCACCTGATCTATCGGAACAATCCCCTGCCCTGCCGGCATCGGACCGTTATGCGCACCATGCCAGATGTAATAAAACACACCGACATATTTTCCATCACGTGGTGCCGGTGCCGTATCCTCCAAAGGCAAGGTACGTCCCAGTGCGTCTTCCGCGGCCCAGGTGTCACTCATCGTATCCACAGCCCGGAGATCAAAACTCCCTGCCGTCAGCAAACCAACGGTCAACAGGCTCATCCAAAATTTACGTTTTTTCATCATCGTTTTTTATTATAATTGATTTGATTTAAAATTTCCGCTTGTTATTTCCCGGTTTTCGTTTCGTCTTTCTTCTCCGGGAACGCGGCGCTCAAAGCATCATACTCCTTTTTGGAAATAGGAAGCATACAGCCATGGCGCACTTTATCCGGCATCGTATAGCGGTCCCAGTCCGGTCTCTGTTTGCCGGCAACCTGAAACCATTTGCCGTCCAGATCGTCCGTCACGGAGAGGCCATAGGAAACGCCGGGATATTGTTCATAGTAGAGATACCAAGCCTTGCCGTTGGGCGACGGGATCAGCATGGGTGCTTCACGAAAACTGGGGCTGAGCGGCTCTCCCGGTTCACTGTAGGGGCCGGTCAGATTTTTGCTCTTGCAGATGCGGATGGTCTTGCCCGTTACCCAATCCAATGTGGGATAGCGTTCATCCTTCAAGATCGCGTAGTAGAAATCCCCTACATGGCGCACACTGACATCGATCGTGGCCATATCCCAATTATAGAAGAGCTTCTTCGGCGGTTCGGAGAAAGTCTTCAAATCTTTGCTCAGCGCGTAGATCGTCCGCTGCCCGGCCCAGTAAGGCTCCGGCAGATCGGTCTTGCCCAGATCGTGCGTCGTATGCCAGGTGACGATATACTGACCGCTTGCCTTGTCAAAATACATCTTGGGCGCTCCGATTCTCATCATCACGGTCGGATAATCCGGAATAGATTTCAGATTCGGCCGATACTCGCTGTAGTGCTTCCAGGTGATCAGATCATCTGATACCCAAAAGTGGATATCCGGGCGGTCATCCCCGCTGTTGCCCACCAGATAATAACGACCGTCATGGCCCCTGCAAATATCCGAGTGTCCCCGGTATTCCTCAAAGACACGTTTTCCGCCATTGAGCTGGTGCCAGTGCAAACCATCCAGGCTCACACTGTAATACAGCCGCCAGTAATCCCCATCCATCATGTGAGCAAAGAGGTATGCTTCGTTAACGGCTTTCTCACCTTCCTTGACCTGACCCGGAGGCTGCGGCATCTGTGCCTGTACCGTCATTGCTAACCCGACAACTGCCGCCAGCATACAAACACAGCGGCAAACAGGATTCCATTTCTTCAATAATTCTTTCAACATAGTTTTCCTTTTAAAAATTGTTCATGAACCGGTTGTTACTTTTCCACAGCATCTGCCGCTTCCGTCATGATCGTATCCTCATGCTCATAACACGGCGCGCAGCAGCACAAAAAACGCAGAACCTCCGTGCCGGTATTCCAGATCCTGTGACGATCACCGGGACACATCCCGATGGCATCACCCACGCCTACATCACGGTACTCGCCGTTCACACGGATCCTTCCCTGTCCGTGAGTGATATAATAGATTTCCTCAGATTTTGGATGATAATGCTCCTCGGTGGATTGACCGGGATAAAGACGAGCCTCCGCCAGACTTTGATTTCGGATCCCGGAATTGCGATATGCCATGATTTCCCGGATCTCCGATGTATCTTTGGTTACAAAAGCAGGAACTTCATTCAAATTTTTAACATCCATACCACCCCGATCATAACTCAAACTCTCCTCTGAGACAAGCTCTTCCCGCAAATAAACCTCTGTCCGGCCACATACCGCGTTTTCAACAAAT
>Ga0265298_10000889_pt1 | contig 44478 bp, 92 predicted proteins | sample AusTroGonzalo_MG_3_FD_193486 | JGI IMG/M metagenome (GOLD analysis project Ga0265298, IMG submission 193486) | Bovine rumen microbial communities from tropical cattle in Woodstock, Queensland, Australia - Gonzalo_01 | ecosystem: Host-associated > Mammals > Digestive system > Stomach > Rumen ... | reverse complement strand
TTCCCTCGGCATGTCTCGAAAATTCGAGAATACTTTACGAGGGAGGTTCTGAGAAAGACGAAAAGACTTATCTAGGATGGTTTTGCATCCAAGTTTTTCGCAAAGGAAAGTTTTTCTTTAATGACGGGAGGTTTATAGAGAAAAGATAACTTTTCATAATTCAGATTTAAATAGTGTGTTTCGGGTGCGCTGGCTGAAAAGTCGGTGCATCTACATTTTTAACCCATAAAAATTCAATTTATGATTACAGTAGAAGTAAAGGTAAAAGCTACGGGAATCGTCGGAAAGAATAACAAGTACGAAAAAGATTCCTTTGTGACTGACATTAATTTGTCATGGGAAGAGGCGCAAAGGTATTACGCTATCGGAAAAATCCTGAATATGGGACTCTGGTATGATTCTGCTTGCAACGAGCATGAGGACAATTTAATGAAAATTTATGAAGTCAATTTGCTTTCGGGTGATTAGTTTCACCCGATTGCACGATTTATGTCTAACAATTTAATTTCGCGAGATTATGGAAGTAAAAATCAAATCTGTTGCGTTTCAGTTTAGAAATCAGATTTCGAGACGCAGAGTGAAAGTGACGATGAAAAGCGGTAACAAGATTTATATTGTTCCGTGTCACGAATCTTGGGAGCAATACGGAGGAATCTACGAGGAATTGCAGAAAACCTGCGGATTGGCTGACAAATGTAACGGATGGCTGCATGGCGGTAAGATGCCAAAGTTTGGCGGTTATCTCGTTGATCTTATCAATTCATAAAAAGTAGTGGGAGCGGAAACGTTCCCACGGCTACAAATGTTTAACCCTAAAAAATTATGATTATGGGAAAATCAGAATTAGAAAGTAGATTTAAGAGTGTATTGCCAAACAAAAACTTTTGCACTCCTCATGTAGATGATTATTTCCAAAAAGGGAAATACATCATAGAACTGAGTTATGGCGATTACGCGCAGCAATTTGGTGGTTATCCGTTTGGTGTAACTGTTGTTGACTTTGAAACAAAAACTCATTGTGTTGGACTTTGCCAAAGTTTTATCGGAAAAGACAAAACAAAAGCAAGGAAAGAAGCAATGGACTATATTGAAAGTTTCTGCTAATATGTTTTGCAGGGTGGAAGCATCCTGCAAGGCGCATAGTATTCACTTTAAAAATTCAGATTATTATGGCAAAAGTTAGAACTATTTCAGTTAAAAGCGGCTACGGAATTGACGAAGTAATTATGACTGCTTTTGTGTATCGTGGTTACTATGCAATAAAAGGACAGAAATCTGCGTATCACACTCCAAACATTCTTAGGGACAACACTCATTTGGGAAACGTACATGATGATGACGTTTTCTCTATGGATCACTCTTGCTTTGATACTGCTGAGTATTTCAAGAAAGTTATTGACGAGCACATCGAATATTTGATTGGTGCTCATGGCTCTTTGGAGAAATATTTTGCTCTTAACTACTAATCTGATTGGGATTAATTTCCCCTTCAGATTCTTATTTATGTCTAACAATTTAAATTTCACGATTATGGAGAATGTATTTCAGAAAAACCGCGAAGAGCTTCAGGCTTGGTTGGATGCTTACAAGAACGCCACCCCCGAAGAGCAGGCTCGTATGCTTGAAGAGAAAAAAGCAAATCGTGAGCGCGAAGAGCAGGAACGTCAGAAAAAGATTTATGACGACCGCAAAAAACGCTTCATGCAAAAAGCGGACAAGCAGATCGAGATTCTTGAAAAACTGATTCGTGCCCGTAAGATTGCCTTGAATGTCATCAAGACTTTTGACGGCAAAGTTCTGAACAACCGACTGACAAATGCTGTTGAGAAAGAGCTGAAAGCGTTTGATTCTTCTCTCTACGTTTCACTGGTTATCTCTTACAATTATTCCGTGACGAATAACGAGGGAAAACTGAAAATCGAGGTTTCTCACTACGAGAGCGGCTTCGAAGATTCCGTTTCGCTGAACATTTCCCTCTCTCCATTTAATGACGGGAATCGTGTCGTTTGGTCTAAGACTGAGAATTTGGACTATAACAAGGAATATCTCTCAGGATGGATTGAGAATTGGAAGAAAGCGAAAAAGGAGTACGACAAGACGTACAAGCAGGCTATGAAAGTCTATGCCGTGATTGAGGACTACGGAAATAACTCTAACTGCCATTTGCGTAGTTTCTTCACTGGTGAGAATCTTATCAGTAACGGCTACTATCTCTAATCGCTTTTGCCGTCAGAAATGTCGGCAAAGGTACAAACGTTTTAAATCATAAAGTTATGAGAAAAGTAAATATTAACAACAAATCGGAAGTTAGGCTTTTCAAAGCTGAGATTTCCGATTACTTATGGATTGACGAAAGTACGATTATTCCGTACCGACGTGAGGATTCTACGAATAAAGGCGCAAACTACAGAATATTTGTTCCTTTGAAGTGGAAGGACGTACTATCTATGAATCCGCTTCGTTTGCGCGTTGCTCTCAGAAACGAGGTGGATGCAGACCAAATCAGAATTGAGTATGTTGAATTTGTAAAGGAATAGAATTATGGCAATGTCTGATAGAGAATTGATTGAGGGTGCATTGAAGAGAGTAAACGCGCTCTTAGGTACAAACGGGAAGTTATATCACGACAACACTGGTTGGTATGTGATCTGGAAAGGTGCAAGTTATTTGAGCGAATCGGCTGGCCGTGCAAGTGAACTGATTGCTTATCTTCACGGCTTGGAAGATGCAGCCAATTTCCTAAAGGCAAAAGGGGAGTAATTTCTCCTTTGCCACAAATTATGTCTAACTTTAAAATTTACGATTATGGCTTATACAATTAAAGGTTTGGCGAAAGCCAACGAGTGCGAAACTTACGACGCACATGGACTTGCATCACTTTGGAATTATTGGTACGTCTGCAACTGTGGCGGTCGTAACGACATCTTGTCGGATTTCAAGTCGCTTCGCAAAGTTGACAGAAAGGAAATGCTTGATTTTATGCGAGGCAACTACGACAACGTTTACAGTTTTCTTATGTGTTATTTGTGGTAAGGAGTACGGGGATTGAGTTCCCCACACTCTACTATTGTTTCACTTTTAAAATCAATGAATATGGAAAAGAAAGTAGGTGAAATCTTTGTAGAGGGATTCTTTACAGAGTTCGATGGAAAGAAATTGCAGTGTGTAGAAGATGGAGACATGTGCGATTGCTCTGACTGCGTTTTCTTCGATGGTTGTTCATGTCCAACAAAGGTAGTTGATAAATATCCCTGCTATCATTCCGACAGGTCTGACGGAAAGGATGTTCATTACATTGAGATTCATTCCTAAGTATTGTGCCGGTGATTGGTTTCGCAGACTATTCTATTCACTTTAAAACGTAAGATTATGAAGAAAGTTCTAACAGACAGTAAAACGGGACGGAAATTCACCGTTCTGATTAAAGACGAATGGTTGCCCGCACTGGGCGAAGATGGCCTTCAGTATTACGTGTTCACAGCCCGCTTAACCTTGTGGAATGGCGAGCCGCGAGACGACTGCCATGTGGTAGATCTGAAAGAGCGCATTGCTATCTGTGCCATTAAAAGACATTTGCAAGGGGTTATGACGCCACAAGAGTACATATTTGACAAAGAGTCTTTCGATGCCGCGAACTCTATTGAAGAATATTGTGAAATGATAAGAAAAAAAGGTTTAATTAAATGATATTATTATGGGATGGAAACTATTATCGAAAAGAAGAAAATAATGTTTCCGAAACTACCGAAAGGATATTCATGGAGTAATCCTTACAGGTATTCATAATCTTTGGATTCGTTGAGATTGGTTTCTTGACGAATCGCTTTTGTATAACTTAAAACTCAAAGATTATGATTAGAGAAAAGAATTTAATGGAATGCCCCATCGACAACAAGAATCTGATGGAAGACCCTTTCACAGAAGAAGTGTTCTGCGATGGCTTTATGGCAGCACGCGACCATTACAAGAATGGTCTTAGGCATTTGATCGGGAAGGTAGTAATTTACGACGATGAGTGTCCAAATCTCGTGAATAGTTGCGGATATGTGGATGTCTTATGGCACTTTGGCGGCAACACGGTTATGATAAAAGTGATTGCCGTTGATGCCGGAGAGGATTTCGATGTGACACGTGACGAGATCTTCAACCACTACGAGCAGTTGTTCAAGTCATGGGAGTGCGAAAGCAATCCTAACTTGGTTGTGCGTGTTGGTTCTAAGGACGACGCCTTGTACGTCCACTTTTATTGGGGTGCGGATTGACTTTCGCACACCAAACAATATGTTTTATTAAATACAATAATTATGGAAAAGTATTATTCGGATTTTGAGAAAATGTTGGAACTTTCTGACATGCACGTTCTGTGGAATTGTGGGACATTAGAATCTGATAAAGATTTTAAATGCTACAACATGCTTTGTGACGAGAAGAAGGCCGAGTTCGAAGAAATATATCAGGTCGAGGTGTTCTGTCTTGGTCGGTCCGGCAGACACGTTTGCGTTCGTGATACGGCAAAGAATAGAATGTCCTATGCGAATATGAAACGCACAGTGAGCCGTATGCAGCGAGAGATTATTGCAAGGTTCAGTCCTGGCGGTATTCTTCCAAGAGTTTTGGTACTCTAAGATTGTGGGTGGTTGACTCCACTCACAATTGCGATATTCACCATTAAATTAAGGATTATGACGAACAAAAAACACTTTGAGAAAGCTATCGAGTATGTCCGCGAGAATAAGACGTGGAGCAATGCTTGCGAACAGCACGCATGGGAACTCATCGAGCGTTTCAGATGCCCGATTAGTCAGGCTTCCGACGAGATTGATGGCGCCATTGCCGATCTGATGAACGATTATGGGGAGATGCACGACCTGCCGGAAGACTGGTGGTGGGATTTCGGCAATACAGACGACATTTTCTTCAAACTCTGACATCCATAGCGGGAGAAATCTCGCTTTGGGTACAAATATTATCTAACTAAACTCATTTAATTATGGAACAGAAAGATTTGAAAAGCATGGTGTCGGCACATACATACGACACTATCGTTCAGAAAGTAAAGAAGCAGGTAGGTGAAAAAGCGTTCGAGTACATTTTCCCTGCGGTGAAGAAAGCCCTTGAGGAAGGAAACGGGGAAGTCCGCGAGGAAATCCTTATCGGTTGGCTTGACCTTGATTGCTGCAGAGTGTGCAGTAATTGTGGCGAAATCATGGAGGAAGGATGGTATCTTGGCCCTCACGGATATGCTTGCAGTGATGAATGCTGCTGTGAGATAATGAAGATCACAAAAGAAGAATATGACAGGTATCGAATTTACCTTGAAGACATTGAGGAATACCTTAAAGACGAAGGCGAAGGCCGTAAACCAGAAGAACTCACAGAGGAAGAGATTCACGAGATCACTTCTAAGATTGTGGATGGTCTCGATGAATACTATTATACCGAATGGTACTAAAGCCATTGGGCCGATTGGTTTCGGCTCTGGCTACAAATGTATCACTTAAACTTTAGATTATGAAAGCAATTGAAATTCTAAACCATTTTATTAATGGTTATGTTATCGCGGATAACGTCTGCGATATTGAAATCAAAAGGTATGGTAAGGTCTTCGGATTGAAGAGTGTCTGCAACGCTCTCGGCATCAAGAAGCTGCCAAGTAACATCCCAGACGGGCGCTACCTCGCTTACAATAAGCCTTGGACACGCTTCGATGATAGTATCATTCCTGCCGACTACACCGTCGAGGATATATACGGTGGCGAGTTGTATCTTATGCGTATTGAGGAATAAGTCTCATTTGGTACGGGCTTGAATGTACGTGCCAAATCTTTTGTATAACTAAAGAACAGAATCGCGCATGAAAAAAAAGAAAATTGAGGTTATCAGAGTTGTTGATGAAGACGACAACACAGTACAGGATTTGTTCGCTATTGAGCAAGGAACGAGACCGGATCGTCAGGTTACTCACGATGCCGTTTATGCATTCCTTGGCGATTATCAGAGCGATGGTGACGAGTTATGCTATCAGGAAGTGATTAACGCCCTATGCCGAAACCAACAGATTGAGATGTTCGGTTACACTTTCTTCTTTGTCGAGATTCCTTTGTACGAACACGAAACTGCTTGACGACTATTCATCCCCGTAAGTACGAAAATGCTTGCAGGGAACTATGTCTAACAAAAACATATAATCATGAACAAAAGAGAATTTAACAAGAATGTTCGCTATCTTGAAGATAACGATATTCGTTTCTTAGGTAGAGCGTGGGATGACGAGAAATTTAGCGCAGAACTTGAAACGTACACCAATGCAGGTGAGGACATGGTTTTTACTCTCCATGAGTTGTCAAAGCAAAGTTTACAGGAGTATATCGACAACTTTGATATCAACGAAGAAGTAATGATGTGGTGGCGAGACGGAGAAGATGCTGCGCATGAAGCAGGAGTTCCTTTCATGAACATCAGAGACCATTATTATGACTACGAGGATTTCCTTGACACCTTGCAGGAAGTTTGCGATAATATGCCGTATTAAGACTAAGACTGTTTCGTTATGACAAACGGGGCAGTCACAAAAAAAATAACAACTTAAAACAACAAACATTATGGAAACGCTATTTGAAAACGATGACTTTATATTGAAGTCAACAGGCCATGACTACGACTTTGTAGGCTTTATTGTGTCAAAGAGTGATAGGCCACGCACCTTTTTCTTTGAGGAGCATGATGTAGAAGGGCTTACGGAAGAGCATTATGCTTACTTCTATGACAAAGATTTAGATTTGGATGAGAGTAGATGCAGGCTCGATGCAGAGTACGTTGGTACTAAAGCAGGCAGCGAAGAGGATGAGTTCGATATATCAGAACTTCTGGTTATGACAGAAAACTGTTCGTATATCACTTTAGAGCCGTTTGAGAGCATCGGTTTCCTCAGCGACTGCCAACAACGCGGTTGGTTCCTCGCTCTTGTCAAAGCCTTCTGTCCGGATCGTCTGAAGGATATTCCCTGGGCGTAGAAGCAAGGTCTCTTGGATCGGTTTCCATGAGACTTCCTATTATGTATCACTTAAATTTGGAAAGTTATGATTAACGGAGAACAAGTCAACCTAGATTCAAAGTTCCTCGCAGTAGGAACAAGTGAAATCAGACATTGGGCCGGATCCTGCGCAAACCCTTACGTCATCCCGATGAATACGGAAAAGGACTTCATTGAGTATGGTTTTCCATACAAAGAATTCGCGGACATGAAAATCGGTGAAGTAAGACGAGCCGAAGACTACGAGGGTATTATGGTAATTAGAATTTATTAATCAAAAACTATCATTTATGAACGGATTAACAACAAACAAACTCAACGAGACTGTGTATGTAGAATGCTACAATATACAGAACAAAATGACGAGACGTGAGGCCCTGGAGAAATACTATGAGGGTATGAAGTGCTCAGATGGTAGCGAGCATGAGCGTTACGAGTCGATATTCTTTCAGCTATTGGAGGGATATATCGAGTGCAGCGATCAGATTCCATTCTGCGCCATCTAATCGGTGCGAGGGATTGGTTTCCCTCCACTGGCTATTATGTTTCACTTATTAAACTTAACGAATATGGAGATTTACATTGTTCACACGGACGCATGGGATGGCAACAGGCCGTTTAAAGAGATGACAAATGACGAGATTAAAAAGATGTACGAGGAAGACCCGCTGCTTTTCGACCATTTCAATAGCGTAGAGGAATTGGCCGAGGCATGGAACTACGACGAGATATTCTATCCTAATATATCATACATGAGAGTTATTAACAATTAAAACAATACTGCAATGAGACTGAAATTAGAGCTTTTAATTGAGGGTGAGATGACGAGATTCGAACTTGACACAGACGAACTTGCCCGCAATTACGACGACGAGACATACGCTTATTGGATAGTAGAGGACAAACGTGGATATATTCACGAAATCAATATTTGGAAAGACGAAAGAGGAAATTTTATGATGTTCGGAAAGGATTACGTATGGTACAAGTACGGAGACTTCGAAGATTTAATGCCTGCAGACTTTGAAAAGGACGTCGCTTTTGTTGCTGTCTAATATTTGCGTCGTATTGGTTAGAACCGATACGACACGCTTAGTATTCACTTAAAAGTTAAGGTTATGGAAGCAAAAGTTGGAATGAGAATTTTTTTTGAGTATTGCGGTTTTGATTACGAAAGAGAAATTGAAAACATCACGATCTACAAGAACTACTCATGGTTTGGCGATTTGGGATTCGGTGGAAATGTCGCTTTCTGCGTTCACGGCGACTTAGACGATCGTAACAAGCCCCTCATGAAAGGACTAGTTATCCAATACGACGGAACAAGCGACACGTCTATCCACGGCTATGTCCGCACAGGAATCACATTCGAGCCGTAACTTTTATTTGGTAGTGACAGAAATGCTACTGCCAGAACTATTTATGTTTCACTTAAAACTTAGAGATTATGGCAAAGACAATTAAGATTTGGAATACTCGCAAGAACCGTACGGAGTATCTATACAGGATACGACCTACACGGTTCATTGAAGACAGAACGCTCTGCCTAAAAATGGACGACGCAGAAGCAAAGCGAGCAAGTGAGTGGCTAACCTTTATTGGCATTAATCACGAAGTAAATGAAGTAGAAGGGAATCATTAAAAAACAACGATTATGAATAAAAATTTAGTTACGGCTATCATCAACAAGAATCACAAAGATGTAAACGACATCGTTTGTAGAGAAAGGCTAATTATTAACTCAGTAGTTTACAACCACGGACAATCTGTAATACTGGTTGAAGGGTTGAGAAAGGCAAAGGGTATCGCTCGTAAGGTATGCAAAGAGACAAAAGGTAACGTCATTATCAATCATCATCAGCCCTGGGATTCTTGGCGGGAATTTATTTCCGTACATTATGGTACAAAGCGTCTGAAGTGGTTTTACCTCCATGTCGATGCTTTGGTAGCGAAAGGGTATTAACACAAAAAAGGCGGGCTTTTAAACCCGCCACAATCCTCGCTTTAACGCGACTATCTACAATAGTAGAAATTTTGAGCGTAAGCTCGTTTCAATCCACAAGCCTTGTGGCTTGACAGATGCAAAGGTATGAAACATTTTCCTTTGCGTCACATTTATTACATTTATTAACTCAACTTTAACATTTATGAAGACGTACCAACAGAAAAAAGATGCTGCGCGTCAGTTGGCGATTGACTGGCAGTATGAGGACGGCGATTACCCGTACAGTTACGAAGGGTTGGCAATTCTCTGCAACTTCTTCCATAAACTAGGGAAGCGTTTCGGACTGCTGAGGGAGTTCCGAGAGAACGGGATCCCCTGTTAACAAAAAAAAGGAGAGCGACGTTCTGCGCTCTCTCTGCCCTGCCAAGGGTTATGTCCAACCTAATAAATTACAACTATGTGTATAGACGTAATTATTATTAGGATTTGGAAGATTCGCCTCTTCCGAATCAAGGTTCGGTTGAGTCTCTTCTGAACCGTTGAGGGTGGTGCCACAAACACCATCCTCTTTGGTCTACAGGTGCAAAGATAGGAATATTTTTACAACCACAACACAATTCTATAAAAGTTTAACGCAATTTAAAACTCGAAGATTATGAACAAATTATTTATCGTCGCAATCGTCAGTTGCAAAGAAGGAAATGTCGAAATTGAAACCACCGTCTGTCATGACAGAACTGAGGCGACATTAAAGGTTGTCGAGGAGTACGATTATGCTCGATCGCAGGCAACAACCGAGGCTTGCTATGACGGCTATGACTCTAGTATTCCATACTGGTACGAGGTAGGAAACGTGACAGACGACTTCTGGTCTCGCGGAGAGATTCAAATCAAGGAGGTGTAATCCAAAGGCCATTTCGTGATGATCCTCGAAATGGCGCGATTGTCTAACAATTTAAACAGAAGTATTATGAAACAATCAGATGTAGAGAATGCTCTCGCGCTTATAGAGAAAGCGAGAAAAGAAGGGTTCAAAGGTTTTTATGTCCAAATGAGTGAGGACGGCTGGTGTGGAAGCCAATACGTCGCCTTTAGGGAATCTATTTCAGAGGTCGAAAGCGCTTTCGAGTTTGTCTATTCTATGCAGGAAAAAGAAAAAGAGATAGCAGCTCTCAAAATAAAAGAGAGTATGTATTTCAAGCCTAATAGAGACGATCCTAAGAGCAAGGGAATTATTACCAGGATACTCTGACGGTTCAGACCATTTCGTTATAGCCAACGGAATGGTTACTACATGTCTAACTTAAACATTACATTATGAGGAAAAGAAAGTATCAGTGGTTCATATTTGAAGATGAAACTGGGTTTTGGGAAACCGGTAGTTGGCAGAACATCTTTCGTAACTTCATGAAGGCTGAATCCGCAACGGTTTATGGGTTGCAGAACTTCGAAGGAGCGAATTATGAAGTAATAATGAGTAAATGAAGAGATTATGAAAAATAAAGTTGAAATCACAAGTATTGTTAGTTGGGCCATACCATTTTTCGGTAATAGCCATTTCTTACCATACGGAACACTGAGAGTTACGGATGGAGTAACAACAAAGAACTGTCAAACAAAAGGCGACAGATTGGGTGACCACGATGGTTATCAGTACATCACTTTCAAAAGAAAGCGTTACAAAGTAATCAATTCAGGCACTCTCCACTTCCCGATGCTCAGTCTAAAGGAAGTACTATAGCGAATGGTGCCCAACCCCACCTTTGCTACAATTAGTATTCACTTAAAACTTACGATTATGATTAAAGTTTATCGAGTATTGCTGGCGGTCGACTATAAGGACGGACGCCAAAGGGAGTTGTTCTATACCGAGAACAAAGAACGCGCAGAACTGAAGTTCAAGAAGAACTGCAAGATTATTCAGAGGATTGCCGATGATAACGGCATGAAGATCTACGACGTCACCCCTTCTGACATATATCACACTTTCTCCGCTTCACCAGACGGAGACAAGATTGTCGCTAGGGCAGAACTTCTCGTTAGAGACGACTACGAAGGCAAATTCATGGATCTTTACAACGAACCTCTTTTCTAACAATAAAGTATAGTTATGTTCACAAAAATTCCTTCATGGCTCTACAAAGGAGCGAAAATCGCGGTCAAGTCTACAATCTTCGGAGTGATAACCGCAACAGTAACAGACGTGTCCGACAAATGCTTTTCCTATAAGCCGGACAGAAAGGGTACGGACTACTCCTGCTCTGTGACGTATCAGAACATGATACTCATGTACCTCGACGGGAGCATAAAGCCTCTGCAGTAATAGGATTGTAAGTATTTCGGAAAACTTTCAGGGCGTGGCGAAAATTCGCGTCCTGGAACAAGTGATAATCAACTTTATTTATTAACTTTGCAAAACAATTCAAAGATATGAAAATTCATCTTTATTGCCTAAGCAACAGCGTGTGGAATGCGGATGACTATCTGCATGGAAGGAATTGTAATCCTATCTACACGAACGTGTATCTGTTCGGTTCTGACAAGGAGGCGAAAGACTTCGCAATGAACCTCGACACGGATGACGACATCTTTAACGACTGCACCCTCTTTGACGGTGAGGTTGAAGAGGAGACAATTCTTGAACTCACAGGGTTCGAGAGTATCAAAGACTTCAACGATGCGCTCAAAGAGCCTTATTCAAAAAACATTATGGTCAAGAACTTCGGAGAAGACGAGAAAGGCGAGGTTGCCGCGCACATCATCGAGGAGTTTGATTCATCTGCAATGCCTGTCGACTGTGCTAACTATGATTTCAACAAGTCAATCTGCGGATCAATCATCGTCGTATGGTCATGGCAGACGCACGTCGGGTATGCACGTGAATGTGAGGAGATCCGGTACGCACAGTACGGAGAAGACGAGACTATGCTGACGAAACAGGACAAAACGTTTGTAAAGCAGGTCGATGTGGTTATGACGAAAGAGCACGTAGAAGAGTGTAAAGATCTCCAGGATGAACTTTATGAAAAGCTCTTCTGTGGTACATGGAAATGGACCAACCCGGAGTTCGTCAAGAAGGAAATATCAAAATTCTAATCATGGCACGATTCATCATCCAACGCTCAAATCAGGTTTCAGACGGATGGGTCTGTACTGACACGGAAAACGGTATTGTATGCACTTTCGAAGGACATAAGTTCAACGATACGCAGAAAACAACATTCCTGAACGACATGACAGACCCCGATCCGTTGTGTGTCGCAAGACAGATGCGAGAGATGGGTGACTGGCTGTTTGAACACCATTACGAAAAAATATTCTAGCTATGACTTTTAATGAAATAAAGAACATCCCCGAACTGCAGATAAAAGTGGACGCACTCACAGAGCAGTGCTTCTATATAAAGATGGCTTGTCTCGGAAGAATATCTGACGAGGCCGGGGAAAAGAACTACAACAACATCAAGGGACGCTATACGAAAGACGAGTACGACAAGGCTTTCAGTACGGCTAACAAGATGATTGAGAACATAGACAAGTACGGCGTGGCATGTGCCGACTGGGTATAAAAAACGGTTAAAATCAAACGTTATGAACAACAATAGAATCAAATTCGGTATTCTTGTGAAACCTGGCGATTGTAACAAGCACTATCTTCAAGAAAATGACAGGATGAAATATCTTCAAAAACTTGACGTTTTTACTTACCTACATCCGTTTGACCAAACAGGATATTCTTGTACGGAAGGTATGATAGAGGATTGTATCAAAGGGTTCAAAGACGATGCGTTGTGGCTAAAAGGACATGATAGTCTTGCTTATCACGACTCCTGTTTCTATCTTGTCTGCTATCTTGTTGACAAGGACGGCAAACCAAGAGATATGGCTATTATAAGAAAACTTTATTATAATAATTAGCATCCATTACCGATGCAGGGAACTGGGTCGGTAGTACTATAGCCCGTGAGGGTCCTATCATAATTCCAATTTAATGTGTGGCGGGCGTGGTTGATTCCATGCCCGTTTTCTAAAACCAAAAACATCTATGATATGGATAATAAACAGACTATCTCACAGGTGCTCAAGTCGTTCAAGATCGGGCACGGTGAAATCACGGCAACGGTAGGGCCAACTGTTACGTTGTATGAGTTCCGGCCCGAAATAGGGACTCGTATGTCCAGGATTCGTAACCTCAAGGATGAGTTTACGTCTGCACTCAACGCTTCATCTGTCCGCGTTATTGCGCCTATCCCCGAAAAGGGAACGGTTGGCATCGAGGTGCCTAATGCTATACGCGAGAACGTCGATATTAAGGAAATGCTATCTTCGGATGAGTATCAAAGCACGAATATGTTCCTGCCGCTTGTGATTGGAAAGAAGACGGACGGAGCGGTATTCATGGCAGACCTTGCCAAGATGCCACACCTGCTTGTTGCAGGAGCCACAGGCATGGGTAAGTCCGTAGGTCTGAACGTCATCATCAGTTCCCTGCTAAACAAGCTGCCGCCAGAGGAACTGAAGATGGTTCTTATAGACCCGAAACAGGTTGAGTTGTCAATCTATGACACCATCGCAAAGCCGTATCTTGCGCACCTCGAAGGGCACGACCCTATCTGTACGGATGTGGAAGGCGCGAGGGATACGCTTGAGGCGGTCATCAGACTCATGGAGTCACGATACACTATCCTTAAAGAGGCTGGTGTAAGGAATATCCAGGAATATAACGACATGGCCGCGGATAAACTGCCTTACTATGTCGTGGTGATAGACGAGTACGGCGACCTTATCCTGCAGGCCGACGGACATGAAATGGAGCGGGCTATCTGCCGTATCGCACAGAAAGCAAGGGCAGTCGGCATTCATATGATAATCTCTACGCAGCGTCCTGACACGAAGATCGTGACTGGCTCCATCAAGGCGAACTTCCCGACACGTATCGCGTTCCGTACGACGACGGGTACAGACTCTCGTGTCATACTTGACAGAGTGGGCGCTGAGAGGCTTACCGGAAAAGGAGACATGATCTTCTTCGAGGGAGGCGAACAGATAAGGGTGCAATGCGCATATATATCTACTGAAGAGGTCGTGGCGATGTGTAAGGACCTTGCATACACATATGCAGACAGGAAGGAGGTTTGTCTTCCTGATCCTCCCGTGGAAGACATGGAGGATGTCGCTTCAAGGCCGTCAAGACCTTTCTGTTGTGTTCCTGATAATGAGCTTCTGTGCTTGTAATTGGTTTTAGTTAGACAGGCTGGCGCTTGTTGATTCAGGCGTTGGCTACGATAATTTACAACTAAATCAATAACATTATGGCAAAACTGTTATCTTTCGAATCGGAATGGACACGACGCTATCCGTCACGAGTCCATGTACTAAGGTTAATGCGTGAGGCTGTCGGAGTAAAGGAGGTAAGCTACTCCGACATGACAATGACTAATCTTGAAAATATCAGGTCGCTGATGCTGTCACGTCTCGCACAGAACAGCGCACAGGTCTACTGTGCCATCCTAAAGTCTTTCCTCAATGCAGTGTCAGAGGAGATTGATCTACCTACCCTGCGATTTGCAAGGGCGCTAAGGGTGAAGTCTGTTCCGTCACAGCACTGTTGCCTGACAGAGGAGGAACTTATAAAGTTCGACGAGTATCACCCAAGAACACAGAACGAGGAGGATGCAAAAATCCTGTTCATGCGTGGTGCTCTCTCTGGTGCCCGTGCATCGGACTGCCGTGTAATGTCAACTGATAACATACACGACGGGACGCTCTCATACGTCTCGATCAAGACAAAGATCGCGGTAGAGCAGCCGATTCACAGGCGCCTCATAAAGTACCTGCAGATGCAGCCGTCACGCGAACGTGATACGAAGTCGGTCAACCGCACTATCCAGTCCATCTGCCGCAAGTTGGGCTTCACAGAGGAAATCACATTGTTCGTTGGCGGCAAGACAGTCACCAAGCCTAAATATCAACTAATTTCCATGCACAGCAGCAGGCGTTCGTTCGTATCGGCTCTTGCAGTCAGGGGCGTCCCAATGAGTATCATCAGCAAACTCGCAGGACACCAAAACACAAATATGACTGACAGATACGTTGCGATCGGTGTTAAGTGTCTTGACGCAGAAACAACGGCTTTTTTCAACGATTAAGAGGGTGTAAATACTCTCTTAATTACAAATAATCCTTAATTTATTTGGTGGATTCCACGAAAATCGGTACCTTTATGCCTGCTTACAGATGATGGTGGTCCTTCCCGTTTGAGCAAGCGGATTTTTGCTCACCCCACAAATGGGCAAATATTTCACGCTCTTTGTGATAATTGCATAGGCGACTGTCTATATTGCGTAGATTGAAACACGTTCTTCGAGGTGTACTATCATCTGTAAGCAACGCAGTACGGCAGTCGCTTTCCTATGCCCGTAATTATATCATAAAGAGTATGGATAGAATAGAAGATTTTGAGGTCAATTCTCCACGGTGGCTATCGTTAGAGGATTTTGAAGGTGAAGTTTGGAAAGATATACCAAACTACGAAGGATGGTATAAAGGTTCTAACATGGGGCGTATTAAATCAGTTGATAGATGGATTACATTTACTCGCCCGCAAGATTCTTTTGCAAGAACAGTTTTACTAAAATCAACAATCTTAAAAGTTTCTGTTTATGGAATGTACTACATGTGTCATCTAAAAAAACATGGTACCTCAAAAGCAGTAAAAATACACAGAGTTATCTGCTCTTTATTTCATCCAAATCCAGATAATTTGCCAGAAGTAAACCATATCAACGAAATAAAAACGGACAATCGTGCCGAAAATCTCGAATGGTGTACTCGATTATATAACGCTAACTGGGGAACTGCAATCACAAGAGCGTCAGCAAGCAGGATAAACCACCCAAATTTTTCTGTTAAAGTTTATCAATACACATTAGATGGTGCTTTCCTCGCAGAATACCCTTCCATAAAAGAAGCCCATAGAAAAACAGGCGTCTTGGCAGAAAATATACAAGCGGTATGTAAAAATAAAAGAAATGCCTCAGCAGGAGGTTTTATCTGGTCATATACGCAGAATCCAATAGACATTTTTAAAAAAGTTAACAGAAAGAAATATCCAAAAGTCGGAATTTCTACAACGCACGTTTGCCAGTACTCTATAGAAGGTGTGTTTATTAGAGAATACGATAGTATTATTAACGCCGCTAATGCAACAGGAGCAAACAAAACGACAATTTCTGCTTGTTGTATGCATAAAGGTTATCAACGCACAGCAGGAGGCTACAAATGGGAATTTAAGGAAAAACAGGACCGTGACATATTAGCAAAGAAACAATATAAGATTCTTAAAAGAAGAGCTATTATTTGTCACGACTTAGATGGGAAATTTATAGGAGAATATAGAAGCCAAAGACAGGCTGGAGAAAGGTTTGGTATAGATTCAAGCAATGTTTCAAGATGCTGCAATGGTGAAATCCCAAGTGTCAAAGGCTATAAATTCTCGTTCAAAGAATAATTCTTCAATGATTAGTCGGCAAAAAAAAGGCGCAGTGTAGCCCGAAAACCACACTGCGCACACAATAAACCTAAAAATACGTGACAATAAAAAAAAGAGAAGGAGCACCGCTGTGCTCCGGATAATTGCTTAACAAAAAAGACATCAACACGTCCTCACGACGTTTTATCATATTCGTTTAGCCCTTTGATGCTAAACTGAAAAATCTATCTCCGGTATAATACCGTGCCTTTCACCGGTCCAGTATTTTTTTTCAAGCAGGTTACGCTCTCTGTACCGCTTTTGATACAAAGTGACATACCTGCCACACCCTTTCGGATTTCTTCTGCAAAGTTCCTGCCACCCTAGGTATGAGTAGAAGAAGTCGACATCCCTCTTAAAACCCAACAAAGCAATCGCCTCACGCAACGAGTAAGGAGATCCTTTGTCACCTTGCAGAATGAACTCAGGAAACCACATCTTCATAAAGGCGCGTACATCCCTGCTGCCTGGACATCTCAGCGCGTGGTCGTCAATATCCCAGACGCCGAGTCCGATGCCGTCAGAAGTGCCGAGTACGAGCCTTAGAAGATCAAGCCTGTACATTAGCGTCTTGTTTCCTACAAGTTCCATTAGCGGGTCTGTAGGAAGGTTCTTGAAAGAACCATTATAAGCGCTCTGTATCCCGTCAAAATATCTCGCGACCTTCCAACTCTCATAACCACAGAACATACGTCCCTGGTTGGCTCCTGTCGAAAGTACGGAAAATGATCTGTTCTCAAACCACCTGTAAGGGTTGTCTCCTAACAGGATTCTGAAATCCCTTACATATTCCTCCTTGTGCTTATTGTCGTTTATTACGATGCCAGCCAGTGCCGCAATGCTTATGTCTTTCTCGTCATCATAGCACTTTGCAAGCTCACGGACAGGAATGAATGGAAAGCGCCCATACTCGATGTATCTGGACGCAAGTTCAACGAGAAAAGCGCCGTGCCATTTTATGAAGGCCGTGAAGAATCTGCGTGCCATTACCTTATTGTTCTCGTTCATTCATCCATGCTTTTTATCCCGTTACTTATTCTTCCCCGAACCTCGTCAAGCATACTTAGGATAGTCTTGTAGTCCTCGATGCTCTTTTGAAACGACATCGGCGCTCCTTTATGCGTAACCCACCAAATGCAGTTATCTTTCGTGTCGGCAGTAATCGTAATCTTATAGTCTCTCTTGAACTTCATAGTCAACACTTAATTCCAAGTTTCTGTTGTAACCTTAGTAACGTCTTACCGACAAAATTCTGCCATTCCTCATCAGGAATCTCTATCGGCTCGTAACGTCTCACCAACTTCAGATGACCGCTATACTCCAGTTTCTCCATCCTCGGATTCTCGCAGAAATTCACCAGAGGTCCGTCTGAGACCTCTTTCAAGTAATACTGCTCACAAATATCTCTGATAGTCTTGTCCTCAGTGAGAGCATGCAGAATCACCAGAAAAAGAAAACCGTTATTCTGTTGTTCGCAGAATTCCTTGGTCGCCTCGTCGGTGTGATTAAGAAGTAATTCCATTACAGCTTCTCCTCCTGGATCAGCTAATTTAACAAGATTATCATCAATCAGATACGGGTTTCTGTTCCCTATTTTCCCGAAAGCCTCGTCTTTCGGAATTTTCCCAAATTCATTTCCCATAATCACTTGCCTTTAATATAACTAAAGAGTTTTTCTTTCCAACTATCCGGATCTGGATTGGATACTATGATTATTCGCGGCCCGTTTGGAACAGGCATCTTGTCCGCGATTCTTCCAAAAACATTTCGATATTTCTGAAACGTATCGTTTTAATTGTTCGATGTCGTTCATATCAAGAATTACATTGTACCATCGTCGAGGATGGTTATCTTTTCCACTTTCACGATGGCCGTTTCAGCACACCGACGGCTCCAGTCTATGCGATACTCGCCGTTCCATAGATAAGTGCGGACGGTTATCTCAAACGTGTCGCTCTTCCATGCGTCGCCCTTTGGTAAGTTGTACGGACGCTTCATGCAGATAGCCGGAAAGATAGCCATACGCACAAATGTCTGATAGTCCTCGCTCGTGCGGCACTTCATCGTCACGGCATACTGATTGTCGGGGTCGAAACGCGCCAGCACCTGACGGAAGTACATCCACGGAGTCTTGTCGTAGATTTCGCTTTCATCCTTCCATTCGCCCTCATCGTTTCGCCAGTACAATCCGAAGTCACGCTCCATGACGTAGTGAATGTTGCGCCGCTGCTGTTCCGTGCATTGCGGCCACACCTTGCTCACCATGTCTTCATAGACGCTCCATCTGAGGTGACTGCCAGCCATGCCGCCTTGCATCCACCACAGCACCTCGCGCCATTCTAATTCGAGTTTAATCATAGTTCGTCATCTTTGATTGGCTCCGTCTTTTCAAAACAAAGAATGGTTGGGCATTGGCTTGCGCTTGGATTATACCTCCATCCATCTGCTTGCAACTGCTTCACTTTCCTGTCGAGTGTTTCATTATCGCCAGCGTTCTCCGTGTTGACAAACGTCACCGTCTTCTTGACGCGGCAATGTCTTTTTACCATCTCGTCGTAGAAGTTCTTAGCGACCTCTGCACGCAGTTCGTCGTTAATGTTGTTTACTTTCCAAATGTAAATGGCCATCATTACAATCATGATGACCAATGCGATTATAAAATAATATTCTGTTGCCATAGGTCACTCTCTATAATCGTCATAAATCTCAATACATGGGTAGTCTTCGACGAATTCACCTGGTGCTGCCAAGATGATCTGCTCATCGAGTTTCTTGACGAACTCCATAATGTCGTCAATTTCAATCACCCACACTTTTTCTTTGTCCTTTCGCTTTCCTCTCCATTCGCCATTTGGCAAAGGTTCAAGGTCGGTGCTCCATCGGTTGAAGTCTTCCCATGCGTCCTTGTTCTCTTTCACTCCTGCTGTGCGATAGTCATACCTTGTGACCAATTCCCTTGTTGCACCTTCAACGGGTGGCGTTTCGCATCCCCATTGGCTTGTTCTTTCGATTATAAATTTCATAGTTCCTTATTCCGAATATTGAAAAATTTTAAGCCCGATTTTAGGGGCTTTTTCGCTTAATGTGTAAATAAATGGAGAAATAAGCAGGTTTCAATCCGCTTATTTCTCCGATAGTTCGCCGCAAAGAGGGCCGAGGCCTACGATGCAACTTGCGACACGTCTGCCGCCATTAGGTCTTTGGTCGGACGCATTTACTACACTTCCATGTCGCCCATCAGTTTTACTTCTTTATACCGCATATTCTTTTTAGTTACACGAAAAAATTCTTCACTCTTCACTCTTCACTTTTCACTTGCGAAGGCCTACGGCTCCAGCCCCCCGCCCGTGTCCTGAATTGGTTTTCAGAACTATAAATAATTTCTGTAACTTTACCTGATTTCTCTAACATTTCGCCGAGAAGTCCCTTAATTTTTTCTTTATTCCTCATAGTTTCTTTATCGGGAGTGATTTCAATTTTTCTAATTTTTGAAATTTCAGATACGATAGTCTTCAACAAGAAAACAAACAGAAGGTCACATCCGCCAAAGAAATAGTGAACGTGAAGGTCTCCGTGTTTCTCGTTATTCGTTGGATAATATAAAATCTTCAAGCAATAGATTTCAGTATCTTCCGATTCTTTATCTATAAGATTGTAGTGGTAGTGACAATGTTTCATAATAACCTAACTAAATAACCAAAACCTAAATTTTCTAATCTCTCCTTAGTGAATCCCATTCGCCTGAGATAGTTGTGCGTTGCCTGTTCAAATTGCTCAGTAGTCAATCCTTCATATTTATAGAACATTACCTTATGGTCTATTTGTCTCAAAGATTATCTATCAAACAAATCCTTATACTCGTCTGGCAGTTCCACGCCGATCCTCCTGAAAGCCTCGCGGTAACTCACCCCGTTATTCTCTAACTTCATCATCCAGTCGTACATCTTCGGTCTAAGCCTGTAAAGCGTCTTTAACTTCGCATTACTGATGTTCATCCCAAATCCACAGGAAATACATCCGCTCTGCTTATGCTCCAGTTTATCGTAAATCTCGCAGTACGATAAATTGTTCCTGTGTATATACTCCCACACGTCTTTGCTCGTCCATACGGACATCGGATAACTCGCCACACGACCACTGAACGAGTTGCAGCCACCTCTACGCAGATATTCCGCTTTCCTAAGCTCGCTTTCCTCTGCGACAAGACCTATCAGCGGTTTGCGTCCGGTCTCTTTCTCGTATCTATGAAACGGCTCCTTCTTCAGGAAATAGCAACACTTATGGCAAATCTGGAAATCTGCATCTACAAGCCACCTCCATTTCTTAGGTATTGCGAATGAATCACCGAACTTGCCAAGCCTCTTGTCCCTGATTTTAGTACCAGGCTTGCATGTCCTCGCCTCATATACGTACTCGCTTACTTCCTTTGATATAAGCGGGAAACCATAATTCTCCACGATTTCCTTGACCTTATACCGAGGACGTATCACTTCTACATTCGGCGTCTGCCTCACGAATTTCACTATCTCAGGCCATTCCTGGCCCGTCATACAGAAGACTGCAGGAAACTCCTTGTCAACGAATCTCCGTGCAATGTCAAGCAGTACAAGGCTGTCAGCACCGCCACTAAACGATACGTAGTATTTTTCTGCATATTTATACCCCCCCCCATTCATTTCTGCCACCTTTGCCATAAACGACTCGATGACTGATATTGAGTGGAATACTTTTCTTTCAAGGCTCCAGCACTGCATTTCCTGTAACTGCTTTACATCCATGTCTATCTTTTCTTTAAAACCTTTCTTGTATTGCCGATCACCTCGTTGCCTCTATACGCTTTCTCAGGAAGGACTTCTTTCACCTTCTGAGTATACTGGAGTATACGGCTAGCGATGTATACGTTTTCCTTGTCGTCAGCACTAAGCCGTTTTGCGACCATCTGCGCGGAAGCCTTGTCCATATCCTCGCCTACGATGATCTGCTGGCGTTTACCCATGTCAAACCTCGTCACAACCCAAGATTCGTCAGGCTCACCTACGACCTCACTGTCAATCATGCTCCTATGGAAGTGTATTACATCATCACCGTCGTCAGACGCAATCTGCAGCATCGAGCAGGTTTCGCTATGCAGGTTTTGGTCATCTCCTAGTCCCCATACCTCTGGAAGTTGCGCCCATTTCATGAACTGATGGTATAACTCCTCTGTCTCGCTGTTCATCTCCTTAACGGCATTACCCTTACTTGAATAGTACTTGCTCCAAAAACTCAGATAGTCGTCAAACGCCTGCTGAAACCTGTTATAGGCAACCCTTATGTCATGCTTCTTATCTGCGTGAAGCATCTCAAGAAGAAGGTTCACACTACCCCAGATCCTGTTTGAGACAACGTTTAGCGAATGCATGCCGCAAAGCAGCAAAGAAATCCTCTTGAACACACCAAGTTCCTTCGCCTTCTCAATATCCAATCCGCGGATGTGCGCATGCTCGATCCTGTTCATCACCTGTCTCCGAGCCTCCTCAGAAACCTTCAATTCAATCACCTGTTCTTCTTTCATCTTTTTTGTTTCCTTTGTGTTTTTTCTATCGTGGACCCACACGGACTTGAACCATGATTAGCAGATTATGAGTCTGCCGTCCTGACCTTTAGACGATAGGTCCAAAAATCCCCTCCTATCTTCACAGACCAGAGGGGGAACATCATTTATGTATCACATAATCAGTAGTGCCTTATGGCGCGGCTCTTGTGGGACTCAAACCCACGACCTATTCATTGATTTGTTGTAATTAGGAGCCACTTAATGAATCGCTCTATTCTTCTGAGCTAAAGAGCCTTATATATTACAAACTACCCCGCACTAATTATATAGTCACCCAATTGCACTCCGATTCCATAATCCTCGTTGTCGCTCCCGAAGATCCTGACGTGTTTCTGTTCGGCAACGCAGTCCGGCGTCGGTTCGAACATACAACAAGGGAAGTCGTAGGCGACCCAAATGCCCTTATCCTGGTCAAGTGTCTTCAGGAACTCTATATATTGTCTTACTGTCATACGCTTTATTTTAAAAATGTAACATTACACGTCCATTTCAACCATACAACCCCGATTTCCTTGAAACGAAAATCTAAAGCTATCGTTGGAATCAACACCCAAAAATCCAAAACTCCTTTGCTTATTTTCATATCATTTTTCGTCTCTAATTATTTCTTCAATCATTCTGATCTTTTTAATACACCCTTTAGGGATGGTCATGAGAGAACAGCACTGCTCTGGGTTGGTACCGTAGTTTTGTGCTATTGATATGTACTCATCTGTTTCTTTGATTATAACACCAAACGAAACAATATTTACTGGTTCAATATCTTCAGGCAAATTTGACAAGTCCATCCAACCCAGATCAGATGCGGTACTGTCTATCCATTCGATTTTTACTGCTTTTACTTTTGCTTTCATACTGCTTAGATGTTAAAATGGTTTATTACAACTCTTCGGATTGTCAAACCCGATGCAAATTCTATACTTCCATACATAGATTGAGTAGCCTGTTGTGCGAAAACTCGTTGCCCCACATGAGGGCTGTGAGCAAAAGCAATAGTCTCTGTGGATTCTAATCAAGGGGTCGCCTGGTAAGCGTGATCTGTGGTATTTTCTTATTGTCATGCTATATTAATGGTTGAATTATCCAATATATAAGTCCACCTGGGATAGCGATTTCGATACCAAGCCTATCTATTGCTAACACAAAGCAGGTAATATCAAGCATACCATGTGACTTGAAGCCATACCAAGAAAGGTCGGAGTGCCTGAATCTGTACCTTTCAACAAAGAATAGTATTATGTGTAGCACGACCCACACGATTAAGAATCTATATAATATAACCATACGCTATTCTCCTTTCTTTATTCCCTTACACCAATACCATTCTAATTTCCACCAAGTGAACAAGAAGTAAATATGAATACTGCCGTACACTTTGTTGATTGACAGTCTTGGTTTCAAGCCATATCCGCTATGTCTTACCCAGTAGATGTGCATACTGCTGTCAGATTGTTTGAAATGTCTATAAAAATGTGCGGACTTCTTAATATACTGCTCCATACGCTCTATTATTTTGATTTCGTTTCTTCGCAACATTTTACAATAAAAGATACAAGATAGGCATACGCTTCATCATTGCTCCAATCAGCTTCTATCCCTATATAATCACAGATGTAGGCGGCAGCGTGGACTGCCTCATGCGCCATGTTACATGACGTCATAGCATCCTTGTTTTCAAATCGGATTAGCACGCCTCCATTATTTGCTTTGTCACCTGTATTGTATGTCACCCCAAAACTTGACTTTTCTTCTACAAACTTATCACCACCTATATATCCATTTGGGAACGTTTGATTTAGTTCTTCCAACGTGGCATCATACGTTATCCACACCTTTCGTGGATATATTATAAGGTCATATTCATATACCATAACTATTTATTTTTTTATGAGGGGATCTGAAGAATCGAACTCCACATAACAAGATATAAGCACCTTCACTACAACAGAACTTTTAGAAAGAGAGTGCTTCTGCTGGTAACATCCTTATACTTCTGTTGATTCAGTTCTTGTTAGTCACCAAGAAATCCCCCTATTAGTTCTTATTCCTTAATATAGTTTCTAAAATCCCCTATAAACTTACGCTCATCAGTCACACTCTGAGACCAATAGTCTATCAGATGTTCCTGTAAATATTCACAAGCCTTCTCAATTAAGGCATCTTTTCGGGTGTATTCAATATCTTCATCTGTCAGTCGAAATGTCAGCCAATTTGCACCGACCTCTCCTTTTGCCGTCGGGTGTAGATAAATCTTCTTTGGTGCTTCGTTTGATTTCATAACTTATCTATTTTTTAGTTATTTCAACTCATCATAGTCAGGCTCAGGCCACTGGTCATTTCTTATGATAACTCCTTTAATATTTGTTTTGCCATCAATATAGGCATGAACCAATCTATGTGCTCCATCAACTAATTTGAGCTCCTCATCAAGAATAATTGGGTAGGAATAATCTGCTTTTAGAACTAACTGCATTTCCTTTGCAAGTTCCAGAAAACTTCCAATGTTCCAATAATTGTCTTGCTTTAAGAATGACTCTACGTTTATATCTTCTTGCGGATTGTCTTTGGTTGCTTCCCAAAGTTTAACATCCTCCCATGACTTACCTGCTTTGTAGTAATATCCGTACATGTGTTACAATTCTTTTAATTTTGTTTCAAGTTCAACTAACGGTTCAATATCATAAGCACATCCACTTATAACTTGACGTAATTCAATAAGTTGCTCTTTACTCGGCTTCCAAGTGTTCTGAGGTCTGAGGGAGTGAAGAGCAGATAACACTGTATGTTTATCAACTCCGCCCCAGTTGTTAAAATGGTTGTTCTGTTCCACAAAAGCAATCGCAGCTTCTAAGATATTTTTGTCCAACTGAGTTAATTCAACTTTTGGCTGCACCCTGTTCTTTAGAGATCTAAGCAAATGGTAATAATTGTCGAACTCTGTCTGACTGACATCTGCGTGGGTACGCAATCTTGCGATAATATCTTTAACTAGGTTCTCGTCCTCTATGCTCCATTCCTGGCTTGACGTATATAATTCTTTACGAGCGAGATCGAGAAGTATTTTCGCCTCTTCTTTTGCTTTCTCAAGCATCCCTTTGCTGCTCATCACTTCCGGATCATACTCTTCAATACATCTTAGCACAGCAAGCTCAAACTCGGTAGGATCTTGTTCTGGAGTGATAACAAAAAGAGAAGATTTTTTGCTTGCATCCTTGCATTTCCCATCAAGCGTATAACTTCGCATCCTTTCAAAACCGCCACCGGGACACTTTACCAAAGCAACAATTAAGGCCCCATTTGAGGTATTCATATCCCAACATACGATCCTCACTTCGTGTCCGCTTTTCGTTACCACCTTGTACTCGCCGCTTTCGATTTGCGGCCTCAAACTAATATCAAATCGACGTTTCATAATTTCAACTGTTTTCAGCCCTTAACTTTTCTATAAGCAGTTCTTCATCCTCGTCAGACATACGATAGTCAGGCTTAAAACCAACGAACCCCCAACAATAGCAAGCCATATCTTCACACGGCTTACCGTGCTTCTCGCAAAACGCCTGGTCTAATTCTATGCCGTTTTCTTGTACCTGCCTGTTTACACACCAGATGCAAGACAAACCCGTGTCACTTATTCCTGCATAACAACGCTGTTTCATAGCTTTATTTTTTCACAAACAGCACTTTGTCTCCATAATAAATTAGGAGTGCCACGACCAAGCCGGGCCAAGAGCAAGCCGAGATTAACAACGCAGCAAACACGACAGCGAAAGTAACTTCCTGCCCCTTATCTATGGCACGCCATAATAACACCAAATCAACAACGACACCTATAATGTAGGCTGCTACTAAAATCAAATTTTCCATACGCTTTTCTTTATTTACTCTCTACTATCTGTCTATTTAATTCTGGTAAAAACGACCTGTTTTCCGTCTTTGCGGTTGATAGGTGTGCATGCATGTCCGTGCAAATAACACGAACCATTGTAGTTCCGCCTGTTATGATTTCCATGAACGACACTTGCATACCAACAGCCGGTGCATGTCCGGCCATCATCTTCGCTTTCCCTTACCTCAAGAGTGTATTTCCCCTCCCGAAAGGTAGAGCCTATAGAATCGTATTTCATACTAATTTTTCTCCCCGATTAATTTTATGATTCACATCTTCGACTATTCGGAAGTCAACTTGCCTCCCGCACAAGAATGTGTTATAATAACCCTCTATCACGTATCCGTCTTCCGACAAATGTTCGTTGATGAATTTCCTACGGAATACACTATCAAAATGAGCATGTACAAACCACACAGCACAATCATCATCTTCCACACGTCTCAGAAGTTCTTCTTCTGTAAACTTGGTCACATTATAGAAAAACGGGTCACTTTTTAGATGGTAAAGTGGGCTTACTACATAAATTGTAATCATACCGCTATTTTTTCTTTCTTAGAAAGTTTCTCACATAGGGCCTCGCATAAGACACGACTCATATTCACCTCAACGGCATTGCCTATGAATTTCTTCTGCTCAGACTGTGTGCCGATAAGCACGTAGCTTTCAGGGAAGCCCATGATTTTCTTGAGTTCTGAGACTTTAAGCATACGCATCTTTATGTCGACGATGTTGTAAATCGCCATAAACTCCTTGATCTTGCGAGTCATCGGCGAATCATTCTCAAAGATGGCTATGCCTACTTCGCCCTGCTCTGTGCAAATGAGATAAGGCGGCATCTTGTCCATACGCGCTATGAGAGTGAAGCATGGATTATCAACGCTACCACCCTTTGACGTAAATTGTGGGTTCATCAGATAGTGCCACTTTCTGTTGGCCGTGATAGTCTGACAAGGCTCCTCTACAGAACTTCCCACATTACCGAAGTTTGTATTCATTACCCAAGGCTTGACATTCACGAGATTCTGCTTCGGATTCGTAAGGATAGCTGGTGCCGGCTTATCAATATCGCTTAGCTGACCGCCGCCAGAGAACTGATTAGCCAGGAAGCAACGTACAAGCGAGATCCGGTCCTTAGTCGTAACCGTTGGTGCTGGATCATCTACGGACGTATTGAAGCCGTTGCCGTAATACTCTGACATAAACTCTGCACCTACGAGTGCGTGGTGGTCTTTGACCGTAACGGTCCCTGCGGGGCTGTCAACAGATATGTTGTGATCCTTTCCCCCATAATACTTTGACAGAAAAGATACCTGCGCTATACCTAAGCGGTTCTGACAAGCGACCGTAGGGGCAGGATCGTCTATTGAAGGAGCAACATAGTGACCGTTCTTGTTCATGGAGTTATACTTCACAATGAAAGCAGCAAATGCTTTCTGTGACATCCCTGCGACGAACTTGATGAGTCCTGCGTATATGCGCTCAAGCGTCTTCTCGCATAAAGGCTTCTTGCGACAGAAGATCGACTCACCCTCATCCTTGAAGTCAAGGACCTCACGCACAGGCTTCCACGGTAGATACTGGCCTGGGAAAAGATTGCCGTAAAGTTGTGACGCAACAGCCACATCAGACCTGGCGTGCGTCTGTTGAGGGAATACTATCGGAAGTCCTTCTTTTGCGAACTGCCCGAAGAACCTCTTGCGTGAGGTATACGCTCCGAAATCTGCAGCATTGAGGATCTTCCAGTCGTAGTCATAGCCGTAACTCTTCACCTTCTGCACCCAACGAAGATAACAGGACCCCTTATCCTTCGAAATCGGCTTCCCGTTCTCGTCAAGCTCTCCCCAACACATAAACTCCTCGACGTTCTCAATCTGAATCCAGTTAGGACGGATGGCTTCGATATATCTGAAAAGATGTTCTGCAAGCGTCCTGGAATCAGCATCACGCGGCTGACCGCCTTTTGCTCTGCTGAAATTGGTACATTCAAGGCTCGCGTGAAGTAAAATGTACGAACTTGGATGGAATGCTCTGACAGCTTCGCATAATTGCTTCAACCCGCTTGTGTCAAGCGTTCTTATGTCTTCGATGTAATGAAGTGTGTTGGCATGATTAGCGGCATGTGATTTAATAGCATTAATATCATGATTGACACACGCTATCACCTTTGCACATTTCTCGCCATTAACCTTTGCTAATTCTATACCAGTTGTTTCGCCACCTGCACCACAAAATAGGTCGATTGCAAAAATCTTGTAATTAGGACATGTCCTAATGTACTGAATTTGTTGCTGTAAGTTGTTGGTCATGTCTATATTTTCTAAGATGTTTTCTAACTGTTGAACCGTCGATTCCGAAAAACTTTCCAAATTCCTCGGTTGATGTGCCTCCTGCTCCACAGAAAAGGTCTATATAAAGTAACCTGGCTCGATTCATCTTGTATTATTTTGTTTATTCTGCCCATTATGTCAGGCCCTTTTCACTCCTACGTTTATGTGCCCTCTCACGATAATATCAGGATCACGACTTTGCCTGTCTACCTCAATATTAACAAACTGCTTAACATTATCAAGGATTCCGTAAATACACTCTTTCTTTGCACGATCCACAATCTCGCCCTCCGACAATATGCCTGGAGCCTGCCACATAGGAATGCCTCTAATTCTCATCATTTCATCATTCATACGGGCTTCATACAATTCGGACTCTCCTAAAATGATACATTGTTCTATCTTTTTTACGTCAAATGTTACAATATTAAGAGCCTCCGTAGGAATGCATGGAATCTCCCTCGTTTCCCATCGTGTCTTATAGCGTATCTTACATACATAGTTGATAGGATAATAATAGTTCGCCAACCTCTCCAGCTTACCTCCAAGCCACTTCTTCCACCTCGGCTTCAAATCTGGCCCGTCCATACAACACGCTATCGTGTAAAGGACAAACAGCGTAATTATCGTAATCGTCATAGTCAACTTTTACCTCTCTCAAACCTAAAGTCTCTGCAAGCATCAGCCAGTTCGTTCCCGTCAGGACAGAAGCGGCGCAGCATCGCCATCGTCAGCCCCGCCGACATGCCGCTGTGACCTGCACTCATAAATACATCATAAGCCTTTTCAAGCCGTTCGGCAAACACAATGGTCTCATCACGCATAATCTTGCAGCAGTCAAGAACCTGTTGCAGTTCCATTCCCCTATAAATGTCACCAAGACGGATGGGGACAATCTTATCCCAATACACCAATTCACTTTCAATGACAAGACCACGAGCCTCGTTTCGGTATTTCTCTGTCAATTCAGGAATACGAGCCTTATGCTCTGCTTCCTCGCGCTCATACTCTTCTTTTTTCTTTTGGCAATAGGCATCATGCTCTGCTTTCGTCACACCAACGATTCTCAGATATGCTTCATCTATGGTGTCAGTGGACAGCAAATACTTCCCATTGAACTCCATGCGGCAATCCTCACCACATTCTTTTGCCATTTCTTTCAATTTCTCCAAGCACGAACAAATGTCGCCTCCATAAATTTCTACTTCTCTCATACTCTTATTTCACAAACTCATTTACCAAACTTACTACTTTCTTCACATAGCCGCGAGTCATCTCAATCACGTTTACCTCCGGATTCTTTGACAAGGCACAAATTAGAAGAGGATTATGCACAACTGCTATTATCTGTGTCTGCTCCTTGTGGAATGACAAAACGCTAAGTATCTGCTGCATGTTATCCACATCAAGATTCCTGTCAGGCTCATCCATCATAATCGTCCACTCGTCAGCACACTCCACGCGATGACTATTGATATACTCAACATACTGAGGCCACAACTTGTCAAACTGGTTGTAATCGTATTTCAGATTTACCTTTCTGCTGAAAATATACTGAAACAACGAGTTAAGAGCAATATTCACCCCCTCACCTGTTGATGAATGTCTCTGCTCAATGAACGTACCGAAAGACGTAAAATCCTTCATCACACCATCATTTGTGCGCTCTGTAGCGTGACAAAGACGGAAAATGTTCTTGTCGTAGTCACCATAGACATCAACACCGTCAAGAAAAGAGTCTTTCAAACCGAACAATTTACTTACGTTGCTGTTATACATTCCCTTGCCGCATTCTATCTCATCGACCATTGCATAATGTCGTATCAGATTAAGCAGGGTCGTCTTCCCTGAACCATTCTCTCCAACGATGACATTCACTCCTGTCTTAAACGTATATTCAGTACCATTCTTGAAGTTATCAAGTTCATGCAGGTATTTGAGTGCGGCGTTTTTGTTGTCTTTTATTACTACTTTCTCTATCATAATCAAATGCCCTATTATGGCGGGAATTGGTCATATCCAATCAATTATTGTTTTTTCTTTGTAGCCTTTCTGCCATACAAACCATGCATAGGCGGCTGCAGAACCTCCATGCTGCCTCATGTAGTCAAAGTCTCCATTCTTCGCGCACAGAATACGCTCAACGAACTGCAAGACCATCATTGGCGGCTGCTTACTATATAAGTCCTTGTATCTCCTTTTACCCTCCAGTGCTGTCGTCTTCAGGAACATACAAACCAAATCACCTTCTCTACAAAGCTGCAGGGCGTGCAAAATCACCTCAAGACTATATTTGTATGGTGGATTTGTTACTATCGCAAATCTCTCAGGACAGCCATTTTGCAGAGAGAGAGAGAGAGAGAGAGAAGTAGGTAGAGTCAGCATCTCAAAGAAGTTCTGCACCTCTCCATAACCTCGATCTACGATATCATAAGAAAATACCTCATGCCCAAACTCCTTCAGACGTTCAGAAAGATGCCCTTCCCCGCAACACGGCTCTAAGATAACTCGCGGCAAAGCAACCTTCTTCACAAGGTGATCTATTGCGCTTGGCTGGGTTGCGTAATAGTCATGTTCCTCACGTTCGTTTTCCGTATGGTTGCTTGCGCCCAACGTAGTGAACACGCTTTTTTTGTTACCGGTCCAATCTTTCCCCATAGTTTCCTTTCTCTGATACTACAACATCAAGTGGTGTCCACTCTGAGAAATACACGATTTCTTTATTCTCTCTATCCATGTCTGTATTGATTAAAATATTCAAAATGATAACCTGCCGCCAGGTTACCTGTGCGTATACTTTTGTAAATACTTACGGGGTTGATGCCCATCTTTCTGCAGCAGTCCATGACAGAATCGAAGACATTACCCGTCTCTACGCAGCGTACCTTGTTCGCAAACGGTTTCCCGTTCCTGTAGAACGGCATGGAAGGTATGGCAGGCATTACAATCTCTTCCTTGCAAAAATCCGAAGTCTTCATTACCTCAATTTCGCTGCCTGGGTGAAGCATCTTTATCGTCAACAACTCCACCAGATCCTTTGACCAGCTAAGGTCAACGACCTTGCCTCCCTTTGATACGGATATTAGATAATTCGTCTTACACATAATTCAGTTCAATTGTCAGTTTTACAGGATTATCGTCCCATGTCAGCCGAGGCATCTGAAAACCTTCCGACGCCATCATCATGACAAGCATGGATATGCACCCTACAGATTCTCCTACCCATACCCCTAACCTTTCTTCTCTCTTAGGCATGGTGGTGAATATCCTGCCCTGCCCCTTCCTGGAGACAGCGTAGAAAATATCTTTTACCATTTGCTATAGTTTTAGATTCTTTAGTTTCTCGCAAAATTCTGTTAGCTCCTCTGGAGTAAGGAAGATGCCCTCTGTTACGCCACATCTGCTATGCGATACGTAATAGCAAGGCCCCTTCCTGTCTTTCTTTATGTCAACCATTCTGCCCGGCTTCCTCTTTGCCTATCGAAAGATGCTTGCCAGTCTCCAGGACATCCAGGATCTGAGTCTTAACGATGTCTGCGATCTCATAATCCTCTGTAGATCCTTTATAGACGACATCAATTACCGCCTTACGTGCAGCCTCAATGCTTGACGCCTGAACCATGTGGTATCTTTGTGTAACCTTCTTCTTTGTACGCGTCCCTCCCTTTCTTGTGCGTATACTTGTCTCTGAGGATACAGACACCTTCACCTTGTAAAAGTTTGAAGCAGCCAATTCGTAGCTGAAACATATCTCTCCGTATTTCGGACGTATCATCGCACTCACCGTCTTGATAGGCTTGTTCGCATAAACAAACTCCTTACGGATTCTATCCTCAGCATCCATGAAAGAAGATGCCTCTATGATATAACCCTCCTTAACGTCCTTGTAAATCCCTTTGGCGTTCGCCGTGGAGAAAACGACGACAGCCTCCATCCAAAAACCACTACGATTCCTAAAATTCGTTGTTTCCATAAACTTTTTTTTGATTATAAGTAATTTCACTTTTATTCCTCTGCCTGCGCTGAGTTTCTATCAGCCCATCCGTTAGCCTTGTATACGAATTTCTCAGCCTGGATCTGAGTGGAAAAGTCCGTTATGAAGTCGCATATCCGAGTTCCGTCTTCACTGATCTTACTGACTTTCCAAACACCCCAGGAACGTCTGTGAGGCTTATAGAAAAACTGCCCTTCCTTTAGCTTTGATGTATCCATCTGAAATAGATTTTTATTCGTACCCATGAGACTCCTTGAAAGAAGTAAACTGCCATTCGATAGAATCCCTCTGAGACTCAAGTCCTACACGTATAGCCCTGTTCTGCGCAGACATAACGACATACAGAACACAAAGCACCAACAAGAAGCCACCAAGCGCTATATGCGGGTTCCTGGCGACCCATCTCACAGACAGGTTCCATAACCACACAAGCACACTTGCGATACCATTCATTACGGCAAGTAAAAGCCGCACAATACCTTTTAACAGGTGTGTAGCAGCCTTTGAAAGATAAAGCCACCACTCACTAAAACTGGAAAAAACTCTCATATTTATAAGTTTTTGAGTTATTGTATATGTCACCTATCTTGCTTTCTCAGCCATATCGTTCACCAGCAAGTTGAACTCGTTCGGGCTGCTTTTAGGTATAAAATCTGCATATATATCCATGTCCGTGCCTTTCGCATCCGTGTATGCCTTTCCCATTACACGTGTTTCAGGGAACATACATCTGTAATACCACTTCTGACATGTCGTCGTGTTGGCATAGATGTTCAGCGCTTTCCTTCCGTTATTCCTGCACCAATTGACAGCATACACTGCCGCTAGAATCTCGCAGTTGTATTGATCAACTTCGACAACATACCCGTCATACTCCCAGGAATCCTTGACGGCCCATGCCACCTTATGCACGACCCTCTGTTCGTCAACGATGACAACAGAACACTTGCCGATACCGTTGTCGTAACGGCCTTTTATGTAAACCTCTGTAATCATAGTACGCCTATAATGATTTGTTAAATTATTCAGAAAGGAAGATCGGAGTTGTCTTGAGCGTCAAACGGCAACTCAGACTGAACCGCATCCTCGTTCCATGAGTAAATAATACTTTCTGTCGGGCTGTTCCTCAACCTGTTACTCTCCATCTCGAAGTACAATTTAGCGAACTCCCCTACAAGACTACCCTTTGACCTGAATTTCCCGATCTCAATGGCATTTGTACATCCACTTGTAAGTATTTCGTTATATGTGAAAGAGTTGAGGACCCCCTTCGCATTATTCCTGAAATCCTGGTTAATGCGATGCATGAGCATCACATTATCAGCCTTGTTGCTGATATCACCGCTACCACTGATATTGTCTACACGGATGAAACCTGACGACTTGTTGGGGTGTGCAACGATATGAATATGGATATTCAGTTCCTTTGCCAAATCCTCCAACTTCTGCATAAGGATGCCCTGACGGTCATACTTGTCTTGGTCAAGCTCCCTATAGTTGAGTACCATCAGGTTATCGAGATATGCGACGTCCAAGTCCTCTGTTTCCTTCAGGCGTCTAAGCTGCTCACTTATCTGCATGAAGTTGTCGCCGTACTTGTTATTGAAAAGCCACACGTAATTGTCAATCCACTTGTCAATCCTTTCGGCTATATAATCAGGGGTATAAAAATAGTCGGTCTGCCCGTACTGTCTGTTATACTGCTTACCCGCAGCCTGCAGATAGAGCCACTGCTTAAACTGGTGGTCAATCAACTCGCCTGTCCATATCGCATTCTTGTATTTCTTGTCTGATGAATTCAGAATAAGATTACTCAACAACGATGACTTTCCGCAGCCACGGAAACCACTCCAAACAGTCACGTCACCACGCTTGAAACCAAGTGCTCGCTTGTCTATAACCGGTATTCCGGAAGGAATAAAGTCTGCGAGGTCGATCTTCGGCTTCCTGATGTCAGACATCTGCAGCCAAATATGGCCTTTTTCGTCCTGCTGCACCAACGGTTGCGAAGGAGATGCAGCCTGCCGGAACTGCTGCTTGTATATCTGCGGCATGGGCTGCTCGATATGGCTGTATGCGTCAGGCTCAAACAAAAGCCTTACATCCTTCCACGTCTTGCCGGAACAACTGTTATGAAAGCACAGGAAGCCGATCGCGCCATTGTCGCGTTGGAATATTACGGCATCCTTATGCTTGTGCTGATCATTGAAAGGACAATGGTCCAGTATGTATTTCGTTCCACCAGCGACACGTTCCTCCTTGTATCCGAGGCCGTGATTATTCAGGAAGGAGACAAGATCGAACCGCTCCGTTGAATAGTTGTTGTATCTGTTCGGCACAACCTCCTCGTTCGGATAGAGGTCTGCGATCTTCTTGAAATACGCCAACTCCGTAGGCTTCACGTTCTGCGGAATATGTACGATCTGAGACATTCGCCACGGACGGTCTATGGAATTCTCGCCCTTCATGGCCATCGTGCCAGGCAGCTTACATATACGGCTCAGGTTAAAAACCTTCTCGTCCACCTCCACATGCTCGTCGCTGAACATAAGAGACAAGACCTTGATGAAGTTCTTAATTATCTCCGTCTTCTCAGGTTCAGCACCGATCATGCATGGCAACGTCACATGGTAACCGTTACCGCTGCGCCCGACAATCGGCTCGTTAAACCCTTGCGACATCAGATATCTATAGAGATCAACGGCTTTCTGATAAGAGTAATTCAACTCTTCCTCGCTGGAACCGACACCTGCCGGACGCTTCGGATCAAGGTCTATCAAGACATGTGTCCTTCCGTCAATATCCAGGTCACCGGTCGTCGGTTCTCGCTTGACAAGTATGATCTTGTCTCGCTGCGCTCGGCTATAACAGGCATCTTTTATATGGTTGAGCGTAAAGTATATCTGGGCATGTGGCATGTTGGCATAAGGCTCAATAGCTGCCATAAGAATGTTTATATCCTTGAAATAGCCGCTATATGTCCGCTGCCCGTCCAAAATCCTTATCTCAGTAAGCTCATTGCCATTTTTAAAGACGTCCCACCATTTGAATATTTCCTGTTTGTTGATCATAAAACATTATTCCCATCTTGGTTCATCCGGTCTGACAGGCGTCTGTTCAAACAGGGAAGGAGTATTCTCTCTCGTTTTCACCTCCCACGTCCGACATGCAGCCTTCCAGTCTTTCATTTTATTCCGGCCTACCATCCAACCGTTACTCTCATAGTATGCATGGAACCTCTCCGCGTCGATATGATAGCCCATTCTTGTGATGTAGGCATATACCTCATCGACCGTTGGAGGAGTGAAACCTTTCTTATTAGATACGTTAGTATCTATAATTTCTTTTATGACAACATTGTTGTCAATATTTACATTATCATTAACAGCTTCGTTTGCTACATTTTGCTTATTGTTGATAGCAAATTTAGCATTTGCTTTATTTTGCTTACTTTTGCTAATTCCTCCTTTTCTTCCGCTCTCCTCTCTTTTCTTCTTAATTTCAAGCCATTTACTTTTATCCCTGTCAAGTTGTGGTTTGATAAACGACATTGCCACCTTTGCTTGATCCGATAAACTTAGATTGTCGGAACAAAAAACATCAGCCATAATAGCATCGTATATTTCAAGTCTAATATTATCATCCAACATCTTTATGGCATTATACCAATCAGCATAAAACACAAACGATTTTATTTTTTTTTCGTTCATAATTATAAATAATTAAATACCAAATTTCATGTATAAGCCATATTCATTAGTAAAGAGGAAACGCGGACTTGTCAACAACATCCTCATTCTCTTCCTCCCTTCTTGGTATGAAATGCGGGCACGGAGCAAAACAGACGAGAAAGTCGCACCTGTCAAGCATACCTGCATATTTACGGTAGAAGTCATGATCGTAATACCTGCAGTTCTCGCGCTTTTTACATGTGTGCTCAACATAGTTCGCGTCAAGCTCAATACCGTGGCAATACCAGAACTCAATCATATACTTTATGTTAAAATGAAATCCTGCGGATGTGAGACCGCAGGATGATACCTATTCCATGTTGTCAAAGTATTAGCTGATCCCCGCTATTTCTACTCATCTGAGTATAGCGGCGGCAGGCAGACTCAACCGCCTGGCGCCTGAAAATAAAACCAAGAGACCTACTGGGCCGGGGGGAAAGGTAATTGCTGTCCCTGCGGCTGTGGTGATGGCTGAGGCTGGAATGGTGCAGGCTGCGGTGCAGCAGTCGGTTGCTGCGGGAACGGAGCCTGGCCATTAGCAGGCGGATAAACTTGCTGTGGGGCGTACGGCTGTTGTCCAGCGCGATCCACCTTCCATGCCTCGATAGAGTTGAAGAACTTGCCAGAGTTCTCAGGGTACTCCCGGCACGAGATGTTTAGATGAAGCGTAACGGTCTCGCCCAATTGCAGATTCAGTTCTTGAATCTTATTCCCGCTAACATCGAACACCATACGCTTCGGGTATTGTCCATGCTCATGCTCGATAATGTAGGATGCACGCTGCCACTGTGTTCCTGTTCTCTGACTTACCCCCTGCTGAAGAGGGAGTGCTTGCACAATAGTGCCTGAAATCAATACGTCACTCATAATTTTTCTCTTTGTTTATGCGAAATTTTTATATCTAAAACCACCTAAGATTTTCTTCGAACTCGTCTTTGTTCTCATCGAGGATGAAAGACTGGTAAAGTACATCCTTCACCTTTTCGTAAAGCTGACTGAACTCAGACTCTGTTAGTTTGTCAAAGGCAACCGACTTGGGGATATCAATCCATTCGTTACGTGTCCGGTTGAACACAGGCTCACAATGACCCGCGGAGATCTCAACTGTTTTCCGGAAGCTGTCCTTGCTGTCGTAGAAGAACTTCTGTTGTTCCTCGCTAAGAAACTCCCAAGCGCAGTTAATGAGCGCGAAATACTTACGGAGAAAAGCGTAGTTTCTGTACTCCTTAATGGTACACTCAACAATACTGCCGCGCTTCAGCGTTTTCAACTGATCCTTGTCTTCGTCTGTGGCGGCAACAAGTCCCATGCCTGTCACTACGAGATTAACCTTCATGTTTCTTTTGCTATTGTTATCTTCAATGAGCCGGAACGCTCGGAGTCCTTCGTATACTTCTTGTAAAGATCCGGATGCTCTACCTCAAAACGTTTTGCGTCAAACGTCTTACTCGTCGTTGGAAGCACTCTCGTCAGTTTTACCTTCGAGCCTGTCCAACTCTTAACGCCAGCTTCCTCCATGAGCTTATATAAGCCTTCCTTCAGAAGTTTCGAGCGCTCCTGCATCTGCTTAACAGCCGTCTCTATACAAACGATCTCATTCTCTACCTTTGCAAAGGTGGCAGGGAGAGTACCGTATGTGGCTTGGATATCAAAAGGCTTCGCCTCCTTATCTGCAGCAATAAGAAGATCTAAAGCCTCGTCAGCCCAGGGGTTCAGTTCCTCAAAGCGCGACTTGTCTTCACGCAACCACATCACGTAGATGCCGGCCACTTTCAGTCCAGGGTTCTGTTTCTCAAAGAACCGCTTGCAGATACTCTGCTGACATGTCACGTTATCAATATGGAGGACGCTCGTCCTTTTAAAATCAACTAGAATAATCCCACCGTCAGGTTTCATCATAACCTTATCAACAGCAGTCGCGTAATCTTCCTCGTCACTAACGATGTATTCAGTCGCAAGGACGGTAAGGTTGTTCTCTGCCTTGATGCGGATGTAGCTCTGCAACTCAGGAAGGTCGCTCATCGCTCCGAGTTCGTCGTATAGCTCTATCGTCTCGTGCATGTTACTACCCTTAGCCGCCGCATTAGCAAGGATTTCCTGCCATTGCTCCTCAGTGTAGTTGCTTGGGCGTTTATAGGTGTCAGGGTATGCACGGCTGATAAGCGTAGACGTTATTCCTTTCAGTTCCTTATCACCGAACCAATACGTATGATCGTCGCTCCTGAACGTTACTGGAGACTGATTTAATACTGGTATTTCCATGACATCACGATTTTCCGTTCTTTGCTATCTGATCCTTACGTGCCGTTACCGCACCTGTAAACTGTGCGTTCTGCCAGAGTTGGGGATATTTGTTCCATACACCCAAAAGAGCATCATTGCTGCAACAGGCGACAATCTCATTCATAATCTCCTGAGAAAACACAGCCTGTGGCGCAGGCTGCGTAACAACCTGCTGTACGTTCTGCTGCTGCGCAGAATAATCCTGCTGAGAATACTTGTTGTCAGCATCAGCGATACCACCAGAGAAATATACATCCGCAGCGACACCGAGAGCCTTCATAGCTACAGAAAGAGCGTCTGTAAGAGAGCACTTATATCCCTCATCATTCGCGTAATTTCCATTCTTCCCAACTTCGACAAGCGTGGCGCCACCTGTTCCAGGAATAGGATCACTCCACTGATCGTCAACCTTGACATAAAGATTTATATTCGTGAAAGCCTTGACCTCCTGCCCATATACCTCTTGCCATTGCTTAACGATTTCGTACTTCCATCCAATACCGCAAGGTCCGAAAGACTCTGTAATAGCACGGATCCTCCAGACGGGATTTATGTCAGTCTTTCCTTTCAGCCTTCCCGCCAATATAGGTCTTAAAGCCTCCTGCGGGACTTTTTGAAGCTGTTCGTAAAAACGCAGGTTATTCCCCTGTATCTTAGTTTCCTTTTTCTCTGCCATATCTCATTGTTCAAACGTTAAAGATTTTTTCTTCTACCATATTCTGCGATTAGCAAACTATCGACCTTATTGTCATCAATCTTCTTGCAGCGCTCGTTCTTCCGAAGGTCGATGTTCGGGAACAGACGGCGGGCCGCATTGATTGACGTCGACTTTGTATCGACAACCTTTTGTTTTATCTCCTTATCGCCACGCAAGACGGTCTTGTATGAGACGATCATATCCTGATTGATCCATATCTCCTGCTGCCATGTCTTAGGCTGTACGAGTGTGTATGGTATCTCGTTGGCTATCAGAAGCCCTTTCAGGACGCCTTTAATCTCTCCGAAGTGAAACGTGCTTTTCGCACTTGCCCCATAAATACTGTGGACGTCCTCAAGCACAGCCGTAACGCCCAATGACCGTTCCTTAATACTCCTAAATATACGATTCAGGTCCAAGTCGTCATTTTCGTCGATGGAATAGAATTCCTTTTCGCCGTTCGGGAAAATGGCCGTAACAAAACCGATCATCCCAGGATCAATACCGATATAAGTCTTTTCCATAATCTATTGTATTATTTGCTTCATTAGATCCATACACTTCTCCATTAGCTTCACTTTCCCGTGAACCCAATTAACCGTACACTGGAAGTATCCTCCTTCCCATGCCTCCTCTGCAGTGGCTCCCGGATGTTTTGAAAGCCACTCTTTCATCTGTTCCTTATATGTCATACTAAAAAATGTTTTGTCGTTCAGAAAAAGATGCCCGTCTTTCACAAGAGGGGCATCCGATAAAAAATAACAATTCATCCATTGAGAATCAATAAACACTTAAAACCGAAATTACCTGTACCTGCGACATGGTTCAGCATGAAGCAGGCTATATGTCTTCGCAAACGGCAAGAAGCCGCATGCTGATTCTCTTTATCATTTTGCATTTCTGCAAACACGGAATATGATTTATTTTTTCGTCATACACCGTGACCCGATTTCAGCCCTGACGATAATCACCGCAACCATATTGCTATACCGCCCTCCTACTCTCAGGATTAGCCATTGTCAATAAATCAAAGAACACTGCACGCTAACGTTTAGCCATCGACGTCTTCCTATATCCCCAGCCGCACTCTTGGGACGTGCCGTTATCTATTCGAAAATATCGAACTCCATTTCCTACATCACCTTCCGTGATTGTACTTCCGGTGAAATGTCAACCAACTTAACCGGTCGTATGCCAGCACGCGACACCCATCTCATAAGGCCACGATCCGTAAACACAAGCCGCTTTCCGACCTTTGTATGCGGGATCTCGTCGATCTTTGAGTAGATCGTGCCAATAGGGATGCTGGTGAATGCAGCAGCCTCCTCTATCCCCATGCATTTCGGAGGGAATATAAGGTCCAGAAGCTCATCGTCTTCTTTAATAGCCGACACAAGATATTTAGCCTGCATCTCTGCTATCTTCTGCATTTCGTAGCTGTTCATGCTCTTTTGGGTTAATTGTTGTTTAATATTTATAGTGTATCTACCGAGATCCGCACTTTCACTACACCGTTCTCGGACTGCTCAAGCATATCGTGTATACTGTCCCATACGAACTCGCCAATAATTTTTGCCTCTTCGCCTGTAATCGCGACGGATTTCTCCGGTTCGAGGTGACCTTCAACTTCGTTTCCAATGATGGTGATCCCGTTACGGAACTTCTCAATTCTTATCTCAGAATTCTTTGCCATAGTTTTAGTGTTTTATAATTATTGTCTCTTTAGGTTGCTGTTATCATTTGTTCAATACAGGTACGTCACCTTCACGCAGCGCACGGATGGTAACGATATTCCTATCAAAGAACTTCTTGTGTTCATAACCGACAATACCGTCCGGCATCCCCTTCCGTTTCAATGTAGACAATGCCGCGGCAACCGAATACATCTTGTCGGCATCGCAATTGAAACTTTCAGTCGCACCAGGCTTAATGCCTTTTATTTGGTCTAAATTTACAGTCATAAGTCTTAATAATAACTAATTAATTTTTAGGTTTCTAAAAAAGGCTCGCAGTTTCAGGTGTTTTTTCTACCTTTGCGCTATTAAATCGTTTGGGCGGATTTACATCCTCATCAGCGATGGTCGTTTGTGTCAGGATTAACTAACCGACTGCAAATATACGTAATTTATCCATATAGAGGATATTTTACGGATAAAATTAATATATTTTGTGGAAATTTTACATATATTTTAACTTGTATATACATATATTATATGGTTTTTGAAGACGAACAGATACGAGAAAGAATAAACAGGCTCATTCATACAGAGGGATTGACACAATTGCAGTTTGCCGATAAAATCGGCAGAAGGCAACCGAACGTCTCAGACCTTATGAGAGGTAAGGTGAATATCACAAGAGGATTCATTTCTGATATCCTTTCAGCTTTCCCTGGTATACGAAGAGAATGGTTAATTGACGGGGAAGGCACGATGTATGGTGATGAAAAAGGAGGCATCGTACTTCCTAACAACACAAGACCGCGCCTCCCTAGGAATCTTACGGAAGGACATCTGCAAGACTACTTTGAGGGATCAAAGAGGTGCAAGTGCGAGGAACTTCCAGTCGACACTCGTATGCCGGAATACGATTTCTCGCTTTTCCTCAAGACAGACAGGATGGCCCCTAACTACAGAAGAGGGGACGAACTGTTCTTCAAAAAGACATCAATCAAGGAATGGGGAGGATGTTACCTTCTTGATACTGCGGAAGGCCCTAAATTCAAAAAGGTATATGAAGACAAGGATGATTACGGGAAACCTGTCATCAGGTGCGTCGCTTACGACAGAGAGCAATATCCAGATTTCACGATCCCAAGAGACATGGTGTATGGATTCTACAAATGCGTAGGGGCGCTGAGGATCCTCTAGAAAAACATATTTCTACCATTGTTCTACCGAGCGAAAATGAACCCGAAAGAAAATCATTAAGAATCAATAATTTACACAAAACAATTCATGACCCCAACCGAATCACGATGAGGGGCCTCTAAAGACTCCTCTTTTTTGTTGGAAATCAGATGGTTACAAAAACAAGAAGACAGACAGGAACCATACCGGTAGAATATTAGTACCGATTTTTTATGGTTATTTATGGTTGTTTAGAGTATGTGTTCTACCATGTTCTACCTGCATGTTCTACCGTCGTCACGACGCCAAACACGCAGAACAACAACAACTGTCTGATCTGTATTTCCACTTTCTGTCCTTCAACGGTGATGATAATGGTCATAAAAAACAAAACATTTAATTCATATGAAGTATCCAACGACAAGGTTTGTCTTCGACAGAAAGAAGACCGCAAGTAGAGAACGAGAGGCATTGATTCAGGTCGAAGTTCTTTACGAAAGAAAGAAGAAGTACATCAGTACTGGTGTGAAAGTCTACAAGGATCAATGGAGTGACAGGCACAATATCATCAACAGGAACGATATGTTGGCGCTTAACGAGCGCATTAAGGCGATGAAGGACGGCATTGACAAATATATCACCTCGTTGATAATGAATGACGCACCGTTCTGCTGGGACGGCCTTGAGGCTTACCTCAAACGAAGCGATACGGACAACCAGACATTCATTGACTATATTGCAGACAGGATCGAGCAACGTAACGATATCACTCTGTCCACGAAGAAGAATCATAGGAAGCTCCTTTCAATTATGGATGAGTTCGGAGGTATAACAACATTCCCGCAACTGACAAAGCAGAACATATCAAGGTTCTATGACTGGCTGCTTGGGAGGGAGATTGTCAAGATCGGTAGGGATGGCGTTGAGATCAAGACAAAGATGGCACAGCAGACCGTCTCAGGCTACATGAAAACGTTGCGCACGTATATACACGACGCTATACTTATGGAGAAACTGGACAGGGACCCTTCTGCAGGCATAAAGGTAAAGAGAGGCGAGACGATGGACTGCAAATGGCTGTCCGAGGAAGAGGTAATGCTCATAGAGAACGCAGAGATGCCGAACGGGTCCCTTACACGCGTACGCGACCTTTTCATATTTGCTTGCTACAGCGGACTCGCCTTCTCAGACCTTATGGATTTCAATCCGGAGAAAATAGAAAAGGACGGAGACGACATGATCCTTCAGGGCAAAAGAGCAAAGACAGGGCAGACGTACTTCGTGCTTATACTACCAAAAGCGAAGAAAATTCTTGAGAAATACGACTACAAACTACCCAAATACAGCAACCAGCAGTTTAACGTGCGGTTAAAGGATGTCGCAAGAATCTCTAATGTAAACAAGCCTCTATCAAGCCATTTCGCGCGTCATACATGCGGAATGCTTCTACTTAACAACGGAGTCAGAATAGAGGTCGTCGCAAAGGTCTTAGGGCACTCATCAACAAAGATTACGGAAAGAGTTTACGCCTCCATACTAAAGAAGACAGTTGCAAAAGAAATGAGCAAACTCATAAAGTAAACAAGAAAGGGCTGTCAACAACAACGACAGTCCCTTCTTTTCTATTTCTCTATTTCTCCTTCCCACTCCCAAATTCCGAGTTTGCCTTTCACGTCACGGATGGGATGCTCGAACTTCCTGGCATTTTCACATACCCAGTGCCACTGACCTTTCTCGGCCCACTCCGACGGATGGTTCTGAACGCAGTCCACAATATCCACGCTGCCGATGATAGCAGAGAAATCCGTTTCTTTGTTCGATTCATTAACAACCGCTGTAGAATATATCCTCTGTTGCATAGAGGTGAACGGCATAAGGTAATTCTTCGTTTCACGCATATGATCGACAATATCGTGCATCTTTGCACTCGCATGGATTAACACAGTCCCACGATAACTTGTCCTCCTGCTCCTGTTCTCAATATCCTTGACGCCGCTGACGAGCAGGCTGGCATACGGCTGCCTTACGGATAATACTCTATACTTCTTCATCGTCTTCATCCTTTATCTCCTTAACAATCACGTTATAATTTATCTTATCATACACTCGTTCAGAGAGGTCGATAACCCTCTTTGTCACAATATACGTATTCATTCCATAACCCAGCCTGATAACGTCACCAACGGCAGGGACAAACGGCAGCATCTCACAAGTCACGAATCCTTCAGTCGTTTCATCGGTGTCGTAGAAAGATACCTTTATAGTCAGGTATTCCTCTACAAACTCCTTATATAATTCTCTTAATTCCTTTTCCATATCACTTATTCCTTTTAACTATTTCAAACACGATCTCCAGTTTCCTCCTAATTGCCTCAATCTCGTCGTCAGCAATAACACCATCCAAGTCCGCTTGCAGGCAGTCCTCCAAATCAGCATAGTGCGTAGGACTTGTTATGTCGTTGCTGTCCCTCCACCAACATATCTCTCTACTTCCATGTGGGCAGGATCTTCGAAGAACCGACCGATTTCAAGTTCTTTAATTTCCATCTTTTCCCTTACCTTAATCGAATCTATATCATACTGGTGCCTTTTCTCCCAGCTTCG
>Ga0265298_10000888_pt1 | contig 44502 bp, 30 predicted proteins | sample AusTroGonzalo_MG_3_FD_193486 | JGI IMG/M metagenome (GOLD analysis project Ga0265298, IMG submission 193486) | Bovine rumen microbial communities from tropical cattle in Woodstock, Queensland, Australia - Gonzalo_01 | ecosystem: Host-associated > Mammals > Digestive system > Stomach > Rumen ... | reverse complement strand
ATGCGCTTAAGGCGGCGGCATATACATACGTTGTGGCAGCCATAAGTTCACTTGGCACGTTGATTTACTACATAATGATTTATACATCAAGAAGAAGCTGATTACTGAATGAAACCGTCTATTCCCAAAGGCACGCGTGACTTCACCCCGGTGGAGATGGCGCGCCGCAACTATATATTTGATACCATACGCGGAGTGTTCCGCCTGTTCGGCTACCGTCAGATTGAGACTCCCTCAATGGAGAACCTCTCTAACCTTATGGGCAAGTACGGTGAGGAGGGTGACAAGCTCCTATTCAAGATTCAGAATTCAGGTGACTACATGAGCGGTCTTACCGATGAGGAACTGCTGTCACGCAACAGCCTCAAACTGGCTTCAAAGTTCTGTGAAAAGGGCTTGCGCTATGACCTGACCGTTCCGTTTGCCCGCTTTGTGGTCATGCACCGCGAGGAACTTCAGTTCCCGTTCAAGCGCTTCCAGATACAACCCGTTTGGCGTGCAGACCGCCCGCAGAAAGGCCGTTACCGCGAGTTCTACCAGTGTGATGCCGATGTGGTGGGCAGTGACTCCCTTCTTTATGAGATTGAGCTCATACAGATGATTGACATGGTGTTCAGCCGCTTTGGCGTACGCGTGGCCATCAAACTCAATAACCGTAAGATACTGGCCGGAATAGCCGAATCCATCGGTCAATCCGATAAGATTGTGGATATAACCGTAGCCATAGACAAGCTTGACAAGATAGGACTGGACGGTGTTAATGCGGAACTTGCGGAGAAGGGACTGCCGCAGGATGCCATTGACAAGCTGCAGCCCATAATCAAGCTGACCGGTTCCAACAGTGAGAAACTGGACATTATAGCAACCGTGCTTGCCGGCAGTGAGACCGGACTGAAGGGTGTGGAGGAGTGCCGTTTCATTCTGGACGGCGCTACCAAGCTTGGACTCAGGAACCGGCTGGAACTTGATTTGACTTTGGCCCGCGGTCTGAACTATTACACGGGTGCAATCTTTGAGGTCAAGGCCCTTGACGTTGAGATCGGCTCCATCAGCGGCGGCGGACGTTATGACAACCTCACCGGCATATTCGGACTTCCGGGGGTGAGCGGCGTGGGCATTTCATTCGGTGCGGACCGTATCTACGATGTATTGAACCAGTTGGATCTCTATCCCAAGGAGGCACAGGGAGGCGTCAAGGTGCTGTTCCTGAACCTGGGTGAGCAGGAGGCCGCATTCTGTATGGGGCTGCTGGCACAACTGCGCGCCAATGGCATTCCCGCTGAGATCTATCCGGACAATGCCAAGATGAAGAAGCAGATGGCTTATGCCAACGCAAATTCTGTTCCCTACGTAGCAATAGTTGGCAGCAATGAGTTGGCTGAAGGCAAAGTCACGCTAAAGAATATGGAGTCCGGAGAACAGAACCTGATAAATGCAACTGAACTGACGGCAGCAATCAGATAAATGGAAGATTTCGATATCAGACAGCAGCAACTCAATTCGGATAAGGAGCTGGATAATGCGCTCCGTCCGTTGAAGTTTGACGATTTTGCGGGACAGGGCAAGATCGTGGATAACCTGCGTGTCTTTGTGCAGGCGGCACGTCAGCGCGGCGAGTCGCTTGACCATACCTTGCTGCACGGTCCTCCCGGACTAGGTAAGACCACATTGAGCAATATCATAGCCAATGAGTTGGGCGTGGGCTTCAAGATAACATCGGGTCCCGTGCTGGACAAGCCGGGAGACCTGGCAGGCATACTTACCTCACTTGAGCCCAAAGATGTCCTTTTCATCGATGAAATACACCGTCTGTCGCCCGTAGTGGAGGAGTATCTCTACTCGGCCATGGAGGATTACCGTATAGACATCATGATAGACAAGGGTCCGTCTGCCCGCAGCATTCAGATAGACCTTAATCCGTTCACCCTGATAGGCGCCACTACACGCAGCGGCCTTCTTACTGCTCCGTTGCGTGCCCGTTTCGGCATCAACATGCATCTGGAGTATTATGATGCCAAGACCTTGCAGAAGATCATACTAAGGTCGGCAGGAATCTTAGGCATACCGTGCGATATAGATGCTGCCGCCGAGATTGCCGGCCGCAGTCGCGGAACGCCCCGTATCGCCAACGCCCTGCTGCGTCGTGTGCGTGACTTTGCGCAGGTAAAAGGGTCGGGCAGGATCACCCTTTCCATTGCCAATATCGCCCTTGAGGCACTGAATATAGACAAATACGGACTGGATGAGATAGACAACCGCATCCTTACCACAATCATTGACAAGTTCAAGGGCGGTCCGGTGGGTCTGGGTACCATTGCAACAGCTCTGAGCGAGGATGCCGGAACAATAGAGGATGTATATGAGCCGTTCCTTATCCAGGAAGGATTCCTTAAGCGTACCCCGCGTGGCCGAGAGGTGACGGATCTTGCCTACAGGCATCTGGGCCGCTCCCGTTACGAGTCCATATCGGGCGGTTTGTTTGATTAATAGGTGTTTGCAACGTTTTTGCAACGCTCCTGCTGTTAACTTAGGCTTATTTTCCGGATATATTTGCTGGAAGTAATCATAAAACGTGAGCTTATGAGGTATCTGTTTAGAATAGCATTTCTGATTATCATTATGACACTGACTACTGCAACAGCCAGCGCTGACAAGTATTCACGCGCATGGAAGAAGGTGGACAAGCTTATTGAAGAGGACTTACCCGAGAGTGCGGCAAAGGAGATAAACTCTATTTGGGATATGGCTGCCCGTGACGGTGACGGACGCCAGATGCTCAAGAGTGCGGTGTATCTTACACGTGTGCAGCAGGCATACGGTGAGAACAGTACCATCGAGGGGATTGAACTGTTCAAAACGCTCCTTCCCAAACTCAAGGTAAGGGAGCATCAGGCTCTTTGTCATGCGTTCCTGGCCAAGGGTTATCTGCAATACAAGCAGTACAACGATTACAATCTGCGGCGTCAGAAACCATCGGATATGCCTGATCCGCCTATTGACAGGTGGACACTGCAGATGATAACGGATACTATATGCTATCATCTGGAGCAGTCAATCAGACTTGCCGCTGATGTGTCATATACAACAAGATCCTTACAGCCCGGAATGTATGGAGGAGATTATTCCCTAACCAATGTGAGGGGAGTTTCATCAGGTTATTATGAAGAATTCTTCCCCGGAGGCAACAAGGCCGGTCTGAAACTGCGTCCGCAGTTGGCCGACATGCTTCTGGACAATGCACTGATTACGCTTACAGGCCAGAGGTTCATTAATTCCAAGCGGGTCTTTCTGAATGACAGCCGTCTGTACGGCAGTCCTGAGGATTTTATCAATGCGGTAGCCAACGTAGGTCCGGATGACCCGGACCTGTGGCCTTTCTACATCCTTAAATGTCTCACTTTGCATAACCTTGGATCCAAACCTTCTATCAAGACCACTATAGATATAAGGAGGATGAACCTGCTTGCCGATTATCTGGACTCCAATTCACAGAGATGGGACAAAAACTATGACTCGTGGCTTAAAGGCTGCATGGCCCTTGCCGAGAATTATGAGAAAAAGGTAAAGTTCAGCACACAGTTCTATTCCGCTGCTGCACAGACGATAGAGAATCATATCCATGATTTTGACGATGAACCGGAGCGACAGATAGCCATGAAGAAAAACGCGCATGACATCTGCAGGAGGGCACAGAAAAAGTGGCCCAAGAGCGAAGGCGCGTTGGATTGCCTGAGATTGCTTGCACAGATAGAACGCAGTTCGATAACCCTGTCGCTTGACAGGGACATGGTGCCTGGTGAGGGCACAATGGCTTCCTTGACTTATACCAATACCAAGACGGTATATCTCAAGATTGTGGAGTTCGCAGGCGGTTCCGGTTACCGTACCGATGAGGTGACGCTGCTGTCGGAACTCAACAGGCTTTCACCTGTTTCAGAGTGGAGCGTGAGGCTTAATGACCAGAATGACTGGCTTGAGCATCATACAGTGGTGACTGTTCCGCCGGTGATGCAGGGATGCTATTATCTGATGGCATCAACAGGTCCTTATTTCAACAGCGGTGACTGCATAGCATACGAGTATCTGGAGTGCAACGGATTGGGGTTGGTACATACTGTGGCCGACAACGGGGCGTTGACCGGAACTACCGTAAATCTCAAGACAGGTGAACCGGTACCTTCATGCCGTTATACCGTATGGCAGGTTAACGGTAACAATGAGCATACCAAGATTGCAACTCAGGGATTCTCATCGGATGACGGATACATTTCCATAGAGGGACTAAGTAACGGCCGTTACACCATGGAAATTGACAAGGGCGAGAACAAAGGCAACTGCTCATTCAACATTCCTTGGGTAAGCGATATGCCAGACCGTGCACACGCCGTAATCTTTACTGACCGCTCCACTTTCCTGCCCGGTGATTCGGTACATTTCAACTGTGTGGCCTATATGTCCGACGGATACGACAAGGGAAGCGTCCTTAAGGGTGTCAGTGTGAATGCTATCCTTTCTGACGCCAATTACAAGGAGATAGATCGGCTTACGCTGACGACCGACAGCATGGGTGTGGCAAGGGGAGACTTCATGATACCGGAAAATATCATTCCCGGAAGAGCCTCGATAAGGGTTGTGAGCGACAGTGACTCGGATTATGATTTTTCAGTTTACTCATACCTTAATATAGAATCATTCCGTCAGCCCAAGTTCGAGATCGTGATGGACCGGTTGCCCGGCGAGAAACTTCTGGACCGCTCATTTGAGGTTTCGGGCAAGGCTATGTCGCTTACCGGTGTTCCTGTTGACGGGGCAATGGTCAGTTGGACCGCATCGGTAAGTTCATATCAGGTGCATCCGTTCTGCATTCAGGATGACAGGGGTAACTACCGGTTGGACAGCGGTGAACTTGAGACTGCTGCTGACGGATCGTTCAGGTTCAGCCTTAAGGTTCCCAGCGGCATCCTTTATCAGGAGAGCGGCATGGTTACCGTAAATGTAATGGTTACCGATGTAAATGGTGAGACTCATGACAAGAATATGAGTTTTGACGTGGGCGGCGGCAAGCGTATGATTGAAATAGTTGCAGATTCCCCGTATCCCGTCAAGGACGGTGCCCATTGGGTTGCTGTACATCTGCTATCTGGCGGACGTGTTATTGAAGATAATGTTCATGTTACGGTTTCACGTGTGGATGTCAGTTCACGCAAGTTGCCGCTGCCGTTTACGGTGTCGGGTAAGAAGTGTCTTGACGAGATTGCCAAGTGCGTGGATAACTTTAATCTCAGGGAGCGTTTCCCGAAATATGACTTTGACTTTGAAAAAGAACCCACTGTCCTTGAGACTGTATTTGACGAGACCATCAGGACAAAGTCCGATGGTGATGACCGTATCTGGATAAAGGGGCTTAAATCAGGTCTCTACAGGATAAAAGCCACATGCGATGGCGCTGATCAGGCCACGTATACTGCCATATTCGTTCAGGATGATGATTTTGAGTTTGTTCCCAAGAGTGAAATACTTTGGTGTGTGACTGATTCCAGACATTATGCCCAGGCCGAGGTGGGCGATACCGTAACGGTACGTCTTTCAAGCTGTCTGCCTGACGCGGTTATTTACTATTATGTCAAGAACCGCTTTGGGGTATGCGGTCAGGGTACAGTGCGTACACATGGCAGGCAGGAGCAGCTGAGCATACCTGTCACGGATGAGATGACGGGCCGGGTTGCTATAGAGATAGGTTTGGTTTACAATGGATTAGGCGTGAACAACAGGTCTTTGAGCCTGGATGTCCAGAACCGTAAGAAACAGCTTGATGTGGAACTTGTCACATTCCGCGACCTGCTTGAGCCTGACAGCCCGGAGGAGTGGAATATCAGGATTACCGACAAGAAGGGAAATCCTGTAACGGCAGCCCTGATGCTGGACATGTATGATACCGCTCTTGACCGTTACAGCTATCATAACTGGACTTTCAGTCCGTGGAACGCCGTTTATGTGAGAGAGTATGAAATAGCTTCATTACCTTCAAGATATTCAAATAATTACCTGCCCTGGATCCATGAATGGAGCACAAAATATGAGTACAAAGGCAAGAAGGCCATAACGGGCACTCTCATCAATCCGTTCGAGTATTATGTAAGGCGCGGTCTTGCAGGAGGTGGAATTATGTTAAAGAGAGCCAATGCCGCCTATGACTTGTATGATGTTGAGGAGTCTGTACTTGCCAGTCCTATGATGATGTCCAGGTCTTCGGCAATGGCAGATGAAGCAGCAGTGGAATTGGAATCAGGAGTGGGGACAGACATGGAATTTGAGGACTCTAAAAGACAAGGTGAACTGGCTCCGGTTACGTTGCGCACCGATATGAATCCTACAGGCCTGTTTGAGTATCTGATAACTGACTCTACTGGTATGGCTACGGTACGGTTCAATGCTCCGCAGCTGCTCACTCGCTGGAAACTGCAGGGTATTGCATTTACCGATTCCCTAAGGACAGGCCGCATAGAGCGCACTGTGACAACCCGTAAGCAGATAATGATAGAGCCCGCCGCACCCAGGTTCCTGCGCCAGGGTGACCGTATGGTGTTTACTGTGAAGGTGAGCAACCTGACCGATGAGGAGGTAACGGCCAAGACGTCCCTGACGTTAACCGATGCCGTTACCGGCAAACCTTTGAATATTATAGAGGGTGCCCAGTCCAAGACCGTTTCCATTCCCGCAGGAGGCAATGCAGGTACAGAATTCACCATAAATGTACCTGCCGGAATTACGGCTGTCACATATCTTATAACCGCCCAGACCACAGGCCACAGTGATGGCATGCAGGAGACAATCCCGGTGCTTTCCAACCGCACGCAGGTGGTGCAGGCGTTGTCTTTGTTCAACAACGGCAATGAAAAGCGTACATTCCGCTTTGAAGAGCTGAATAAGGCGCGTTCCAATACTATGGCCGATGAGCAGCTTACCCTTGAGTACAGCGCAAGTCCCATCTGGTACGCCATCCAGGCATTGCCATCAATGATACGTGTGGATGATCCCAGTAACTTGCGCCTGCTGCACAGCTTTATGGGTGCCGCTATATCGGAGAGTCTTTCCAGCCGTTATCCTGCCATCAGGCAGATGCTTGATGAGTGGGCTGCATTGCCTGCATCAGAGTGGCAGACCCGGTTGGAACGTAACCAGAAACTCACTTCAACGCTTTTGGAGGAAACCCCGTGGCTGCGTAGCAGTCAGGGTGAACATGACCGTCTGCGTTCCCTTGCCAAGTCACTTGGATCTGAAGAGACGGCCAAGGCAATGCAGGATGCTCTGCAGAAACTCCGTGACGCGCAGATGGGTGACGGCGGTTGGCCCTGGATAGACGGACTCCCGTCGAGTGTGCATATCACCGACGAGATCCTGCAAGGTCTGGGTCTGCTTATTGAGAACGGTGTAATAGAGGTCACGCCGGAACTCAGGGAGATGATACAGCATGGCCTTGATTACCTAGATTCGAACTTCTACAAGTCATATAATGTGGAGCGTAAGCCCGAGTCATTGGGATACAGTGAGTTGAGCTATCTGATGACACGTTCATTCTATGCGTCATATCCGTTCAGCGCTTCTACCCGTGCCAGCCACACCTATTATACACGTCTGGCGGAGATTCAGGACACCCATGACCTGGACCTCTGGTTCCGTGCCCAACTGGCCCTGCTCCTGTCCCGTCAGGGCAAGAATGAACTTGCTGCTCATATAGCCGCCACGCTTGTGGAGCGGTCATTATACAGCGATGAAATGGGCCGTTACTGGCGTGACAATCAGGGCGGACTGCTCTGGCATGAGGCTCCTATTGAGACTCAGGCACTGATAATCCGCACCCTGCTGGCTACAGACAACCGGACTCAGGCTGTGGAGGCCGCCCGCTGGCTGCTCAAACAGCGCCAGACTACGGGATGGTGCTCATCGCCCGCCACTGCAGCAGCCGTAACGGCTCTGATGGCTACCGGTGGCGATGTTCAGCTGGAGTCTGATCCTGATATCACTATCTATGTGGGAAAGGATGCGGTAAAGGCATCGGACTCAAAGGCCACTGCTGGTTATACCACCCGTTCCTGGGATGGGCCTATAAGCAGTGACAAGGCTTCAGTTACAGTGGACAGCAAGACTCCGGGCATAAGCTGGGGTGCAGTTTACCGTTCGTTTACCGATGAGATGGACAAGGTTGAGCACAGCGAGAACGGCATGTCATTGAAGCGTACCGTATGGCGTGTGGTCCGCGCATCTGACGGTGACCGTCTTGAGGAGGTCAAGCCGGGTACTAAACTGCGTGTGGGCGACCGTCTTAAGATACAGTTTGACCTTACCACTGACCGCAATCTGGAATATCTGCAACTGTCCGACATGCGTGCTGCCACAATGGAGCCGGTCAGTACCGCAGCGGGCTATAGATACAACTGGCGCGATGACATAGGCTATTATGCCGCTCCGGGCAATACCCGTAACGTGTTCTACATAGACCGTCTTAGCAAGGGCAGCTACCGTATCGAGTACGAGGTTAACGTGCAGAAACCGGGCCGTTTCCAGGAAGGCATCGCCGTAATGCAATGCCTCTACGCTCCCTCCTTCCGCGCTACTACAACCTCTGCTACAATTACTGTAGAGAACTGATTATTTCTTGCTCTGAAGATAGGATTTGAAGAAGCGGCCCTGGGTGGTGGGGGTGAAATCCCAGTCACTTATGAGCATTGGTGCCCAGCTGGTGTCAAAGCACCATACGGTGAATGATATTCCCTTCTTCTCAAAGTACTTGGTTATGTGCTCGCCGTAAACGTCGGTTGACATGACCGGTACGTGGGCACCCGGTTCGTTCTCAAGGCAGAATCCTATCTCAGTGCAGACTACGGGGTAGGTATCGGCTACATAACCGAAATCCTTCTCCCACTGCTCTTCCCATGGCTGGTCACGTTTCATGGGATAGGGATGCGACACGTAGGCCACATTTTCGCGTGCTATGGGTTCTTTTGCTACCGGAGTGAGGTCATACGCCCAGTTGAATCCGGCGCACAGGCACACTGCATGGGGGTTATAGGTGCGTATTGTGTCTATTATCTGCTCCTGAAGCTGCTTCCACTCGGTCCATGTGCACGGGCCTGTTCCGTTTATAGTGGGTTCGTTGAATATCTCGTAAAGCGCTACCTGCGGCTCATCCTTGTAACGCTGGGCTACTGTGCGCCAGAACTTGAAAGTCTCTGCCTTGGTGGTGTTGTACATGCCTGATGTGTAACGCTCTTCCTTGAGGTTGCCTATGGAATGCCAGTCCATTATCACGTACATGCCGCGCTGCTTTGCCCACTCAATGCCCTGGTCCATTGCCTGGAATGTGCGCTCCCAGCCCATTGAGTTGATGTTCTGCGGATGCACGGCAAAACGCACCACGTTTGCGCCCCACTTGGATGCTTCATCAAAATAACGCTCGTTCCACTGACGATCACGAACCAGTTTCACGGGATCGGAGAAACAGAGCCCGCGGAAGATGATCTCTTTGCCATCGGGATCAATGAACTTGTTGCCTTCTACCTTAACCCAGCCGTTTCCTGCCGAGCATGACTGCATGACTGTAATCGCCAATACAGCCAGCAAACTTAAAATTGTTCCTTTTTTCATAATTCAGTCAGTAATTGTACTTTCTTGCAAATATAATTGTTTTTGTGCTATCAGGCGGTCGTAGGTGGTTCCGAATACTGTAATCTGGCCGTCATGGCTGAAACCGTGGCGGGTGTAGAGGCGGTAGGCGGAATCGTTTTCGGGGTCAACTGCTATTGTGGCAATAGGTATGCCGGCCTCATCACGTTGACGGAACATATCCTGTATCAAAGCTGATGCTATTCCTTTGCGTCGATATTCCGGGAGAACGGCAATGGAGTCAAGGTAGTACTCTCCGGCACAGGCCTCATCATCCATGTACTGATAGTCATCGCCCACATAGCGGCGTATCATAGGGAATGTTACGTCACGCATACGGCGGTATCGGGCACCGTCATACGCTATCATCAGACCGGCCGGCACACCGTCATAAAGTGCAACGGTAGCATTACGCCAGCTGTAGAGAGTATCCTCTCGGCGGCATATTCCGGCCAGATGCTCCAAATGTTCCTCTTCTACTTCATCAATATGCAGTGCCCGCAGCACATTCTCCGCAATGAACCGTGCGTCATCAGCCGTAGCTCGTCTTAGTGTAACCATTGAGTTCTTCTGTACTATTTTGCCCAGGCTCGGCCTTCAGGGGTGCGGCGCCATTCAAAGTATTTATCCAGTACTTTCAGGGAACTCTCGCTCGGTACGGGGCCTACGTGGGGAACAGGACCGGTAAGAACCATTACCTGCGGATTGGCGTTGTCAAACTCAGGCCATACAGGCAGTTTAGAATCAGATGCATTGGGCGTGCCGTATTTTGCAAAGTTGAGCCAGTAGGTACCCATGGCATCTGACAGGGCGGCATCAGATTCCGGCTGGTCAGAGCGCGGTCCGATATGCTGGAATACAAAGGCCACCTCCTGACCGTGAGGAGAACCGTTTCCGTAACGCGGACTGCCTTCTGGGTAATCAGGATGCTGGTCAAAATAATAGAGGAACACTTTTGAATGGCCGGTCTGTTTCTGCAGGCGGGCCCAGCTCCAAGTATGCCAGCCGAAAGCAGCATCACGCATCAGGTCACGGGCGGTCTTGCCTATGCGTCCGTTATCCATGGGATATGCCTCAAGCAGTGCATCGGCAAACTTGCCGTAACGGGCTTGCACGTCACGCTGATGTGATTCAGGGGTTGCGGGACCGCCGAATGAGAAACTTGCACCCTCATCAGAATTGTAGCCGATGAGTACATCCACATCATTGTACTTGCCTTGAGTATAAAGCTCAAACTGGTCACCCGGTATTACGTAGCCGTCAACGATAGGCCAAGCACCTCCTCCGTTCATCCCTATGGGAAGAAAAGCTTTGGCATCAAGCTTGCGCAAATCGTCAAGATTCCTGGCACCGAGCCTTTCGGCTACAGCCAGGCAAGCCTGCTCAGCCTGTTCAAGCGTCTGCATGTTCTCACCGGGATAGGTAGTGGGGCGTGTGGGGCCGAATGAACCGCCGCTCTCTGATATTGCGCCGCGGAACAGTCCTTTGGCCAGAGGTGATGCGCACAGCATGCTTACCGATATGCCGCCTGCACTCTCACCGAATATGGTAACTTTTGCAGGATCACCGCCAAACTTGGCAATGTTGCGCTGTATCCATTCCAGTCCGGCTATCTGGTCAAGCAGGCCATAGTTGCCCGATGTGTGGCTGGGACTTTCTGCATCCAGTTCAGGGTGTGAGAAGAATCCCATCTGGCCTACGCGGTAGTTGATGCTGGCCAGAATTATGCCGCCCTTGCGTGCCAATGCCTCACAGTCATAGCTCGGATCGGCCGTATTGCCCATTGAGAATCCTCCGCCGTAAATCCACACAAGCACAGGCAGTTTCTCACCGGCGCTCTTGGCAGGGCTCCACACGTTCAGGTAGAGGCAGTCCTCACTGTAGTCATTGGGATTGCCGTTCTGCATTGGGCCGGGTCCAAATTTGGTGGCATCCTTTACACCGTCCCATTTCTGTACAGGCTGAGGCGCTTTCCAGCGCAAATCACCCACCGGAGGTGCTGCAAACGGAATACCCTTGTATATAGCAAGGCCGTCAGTAACTGTACCCTGAATCCAACCGCCTTCAACCTTAACCTTACCCGGCTCACTCTTGGAGCATGCACACACCGCACACAACAGCATTGTGGCAAATAACAGCTTTGTCCTCATATCATTTTAATTTAGTGAGTCAAATGTAAGCAATGTTTATTCATTAGCCACATTTTGGGTCAAATAAAAATGAGCAAAAGGGAACAGTACCTGATTCCATACGCATAAAGGTTTCCAAGTGAGCGGAACAGAAGGGGATACAGTCTCTGAAACCGTCGCCACCCTCGGCGCGTCAGAGGGAGGGGCCCGCCGCAAAGCGGTGGGAGGGATAGGCCCAAAGGGCCGTAGTTTCAGAGACTGTATCCCCTTCTGTTCCCTCTCCTAAAAAACACAATTAACAAAAAAGCATAAAATGAAGTTTCACAGGGGAGAGAGTCCGGGTAAAAATAGTATCTTCGCAAATGATAATGCGCGGGCGCGCGTGGAGCGCGTATAAGGGCGTATGCGTTGATATTATGGTACTGAACTGGATTTGGGTCGCGTTCTTTCTGATTGCCTTTGCGGTGGCTGTTGTGAAGCTCTGCATGGGCGATGCAAGCGTGTTTCAGGATATTATGGACTCTACGTTCTCATCGGCCAAGACAGGCTTTGAGATCTCCTTGGGTCTTACAGGTGTATTGTCACTATGGCTGGGAATAATGAAGATTGGTGAAAAAGGCGGACTTGTGAATACCTTTGCCCGCTGGCTGAGCCCCATTTTCTCACGCCTGTTCCCTGACCTGCCCAAGAATGACCCTGCCTACGGCCATATCTTCATGAACATTGCGGCCAATATGCTTGGCCTTGACAATGCAGCCACTCCTATGGGTCTGAAGGCTATGGAGCGCATGCAGGAGCTGAACAAGACAAAGGATGTGGCTTCAAACCCCATGATAATGTTCTTAGTGCTGAATACATCAGGGCTTACGCTAATTCCCGTAAGTGTACTGGTGTATCGTGCGCAGATGGGAGCTGCACAGCCGGCCGACGTATTCATTCCCATTCTGCTGGCCACGTTCTTCTCAACGCTGGTTGGCCTGCTGGTAACCTGCCTTATGCAGAAGATACGCTTTGACAAGGTGCTGATACTGTTCGTGGGAGGACTTAGTGCCATAGTGGCTCTTATCATCTGGGGATTTTCACAGCTTCCGGCCGTAAAGATAGGACCGGTGTCAACATCGGTAGCAAACATCATACTGTTTGTGGTGATAATAGGTTTTATCATATCGGGCATAAAAGGAAAGATAAACGTGTATGAGGCTTTTGTGGAAGGCGCCAAGGACGGATTTACCACGGCCATAAAGATCATTCCTTACCTGATTGCCATTCTGGTGGGCATAGGAGTGTTCCGCGCATCGGGAGCCATGGATGCCGTGGTGAACGGGATTGGCTGGTGTGCCGAAAAATGCGGCCTGGACAGCCAGTTTGTGGGCGCACTGCCTACTGCTCTCATGAAGCCTCTCTCCGGCGGCGGTGCCCGCGGTCTGATGATTGACGCCATGACCACCTACGGAGCCGATTCGTTTACCGGTCGTCTGGCCTGTCTGTTCCAGGGTTCTACCGATACAACGTTCTATATATTGGCAGTATATTTTGGCAGTGTCAACATAAAGAATACCCGTTATGCGGTGGGTTGCGGACTGCTGGCCGACCTGGCCGGAATCCTGGCAGCCATTTTCCTGTGTTACCTGTTCTTTGCATAAAAAGAGATTATGATTTCATTCCTGAACGAGAACATAAAGATGCCTAAGCTGGACCGGAAGGCGGTAAGGGCGTGGATTTCCGCTGTGGCTGCCGGTTATGACGGCCGCAAGGTGGGCAACCTGAACTATATTTTCTGTAATGATGACCGTATCCTTGAGGTGAACAAAGAGTTCCTGGGCCATGATTATTATACTGACATCATTACCTTTGACTACAGCGAGCCGGGTGTGGTGAGCGGTGACATGTTCATAAGTATTGACACGGTAATGAGTAACAGTTTGAAGTTTCATACGTCATACGATAAGGAACTGATGAGAGTGATTATTCACGGAGTGCTGCATCTGTGCGGCATGAATGACAAGGGGCGTGGTGAAAGGGCTTTGATGGAGGCTGCAGAGAACCGTGCCCTGGATATGTGGTACAATAAACAATTCTGATAATGGGAAAGAGACTGATCATACCTGTCTGTATCCTGTTGCTGGGCTCAGTAAGCCAGAGCATGATGGGACAGAACAGACTTACTGACCGCAGCAACCGTCTGCTTGACGAGTGCCGCACACTGTTTACACAGGGCGATTATACTGCAGCAGGTACGCTGCTCGAAGAGTGGGAACAGACGGCTCCTGCATCAAACGTGTTACGTACCGAGGAGTTGGATTACATGCGCACGGTGATCGCAGTCGAGAAGAATCCGGCCAAGTCACTTGATGCGATTCAGGAGTTCATGGACAGATACCCGGGTTCAATGTACTTAAACCGCATGCAGGCACTGATGGGAACCGCATATTTTGCAATGTATGAGTTTGACAAGGCGGTTGAGTGTTTTGACGATACAGATCCGCTGCTTCTTGATGAAAAGGACTGTTGTCGCATGGTACGTCATAATGCCATATCGCTTTTCAGGACTGGACGGACTGACGAGGGCAGGTTGCAGATGAGCATACTTGAACAGATGATAGATGACCCGGAAGATGATGCCGACATTGTTTTCTACAAGGCATTCATGGATTACCGTGCCGGAAAGACGGAGCAGGCTGTTGAGGGGTTCAACAAGGCATTGGGTACTAACCATAATGATGAGGCCAGGCTTTATCTTGCCGACATAGACCTTACGGGCGACGGTGACCATAGCCAGGCAATGGAGACCGCTCAGCAGATGATAGACGAGGCATCGGATCCCTATCTGGAGGCCGAGGCTGAGCGTATCCTGGGCGAATACTGGTACCGTAAAGGGGAATATGATAAGGCGTATGGTCTGATCAGAAGCTATATGTCAGTTGGAATCAGTTCAGATCCGCGTCATGACAAGTATGTTTTGGGTATAGCCAGTGTACAGACCGGAGATATGGAGTGTGCCATAGAGAACCTGTCGGAGGTGGCCGAGGGTGAAGATGAGCTTGCGCAGAATGCTGCCCTGCACCTGGGTCTGGCCGCTTTGGACAAGGGTGACAAGAGCATGGCCAGGATGGCGTTTGAGCGTGCTGCATCTATTCCGGGCAAACCTGAAGTAAGGGAACAGGCCCTTTACAACTACGCCATGGTCATACATGAGACCGCATTTTCTCCTTTTGCCGAGTCGGTGACATCGTTTGAGCGTTTCCTGAACGAGTTTCCCAATTCCAGGTACGCGGACAACGTGAGCAGTTATCTGGTTGACGTGTATCTGAATACCAACAGTTATGATGCCGCACTGAATTCAATAGCCAAGATAAACAATCCCGGTCCATCAATTCTGGCCGCCAAGATGCAGCTGCTTTATAACAAGGCCATGGACCTTATGGCGGCCGGTCAGTATGAAGATGTGCCGGGTTTGCTTACCAGCGTCATTTCACTTGACAGTTATGACCACGCTACTGCCGTAGATGCCACATACTGGCGTGGTGAGGCATATTACAGGTTGAACAAGGCCGATATGGCCGACAATGACTACCGTCGCTACCTGTCACTCATCGGAAACCGTCTTACACGGTTCAGCGGATTAGCCAACTACGGAATTGGTTATGTGGCCTACAACAGGCAGAATTACTCTGAGGCATGGAAAGCCATGCGCACCGTCATAGAGACTTCCGACAGGACCGGAATAGCCAATGACATTCTGGCCGATGCATGTTTAAGGGCTGCTGACTGCATGTTCTATGACCGTCAGTATTCGCAGACACGTGAGTATTACAGGATGGCCATGAACATAGACAGAAGTACAGGTGACTATGCCCTTTATCAGACAGCAATTGTGAACGGACTTCAGCGTGACTATGCACAGAAAATAAGTAATCTGGACCGTCTGGTGAATGACTATCCCGAATCGGCATATATTCCGTCCGCCCTTTATGAGGAGGGCAGGGCTTATCAGCAGACCGACAGGCCCACTCAGGCAATCACAGCCTTCAGGCGTATCATGAGGGATTATCCTGTGAGCGAACTGGCACGTAAGGCATCGGCGGAGATAGCCCTCATATATTACCAGACCGAGAAATATGACGATGCCATCGCTGCATATAAGGATGTGATAGCCAAATATCCTGGCAGTGACGAAGCACGTACGGCATTGGTTGACCTAAAGTCAATCTATGTGGAGACAGGAGATGTGAATTCTTTCATAGAATATACCGCAGGTGTCAGGGGGGCAGCTCCGATTGCCGCAAGCGAGCGTGATTCTTTGACCTACACATCGGCCGAGAGTATGTTCAGCCGCGGTGAGAAGAGTGTTGCGCTGGAGCGTTTCGGACAATATCTGGAGCAGTTCCCGAATGGGGCTTTCGCGGTCAATGCATGGTACTATCAGGGTGAGATTCTGGAGGAGAGGAAAGAGATGGACCGTGCCTACAGCAGCTATATGCACGCTGCCGATTTTGAAAACAGCCGTTTCTGCGAGAGCGCGCTTGACCGTGCCGCCACCTTGGCATGGAATTCAGGAAAATGGAATGACGCCATGACTGCTTACATAAGGTTGTATGACAAGACAACCAATGCCGAGCGTCAACGCCGCAGCCTGTACTCCATTGTGAGTTGTGCCGGCAGGACAGGCAATGATGATACTGTGCTCCGGTATGCCGACAAGGCTTTGCAGACACAACTGCCTAAGGACCAGATTACAGAGGTTAAGTACCGTAAGGCCAAGGCTCTGCTTGCCAAGAATGACAGGACAGGAGCGCGGCCTTTGCTTGAAGAACTGTCCAAGGATACACGCTCCCAGTTTGGAGCCGAATCGGACTATCTGCTCAGCCAGTTGCTGTTTGACAGTGGTGACAAGGAGGGTGCAGAGAAAGTCATTATGGATTTCATACAGGAGGGAACGCCCCATGCATATTGGCTTGCCCGCAGTTTCATACTGCTCAGTGACATATACAAGTCACAGGGCAAGGATGTGGAGGCTCGCCAATATCTGCTGTCACTTAAATCCAATTATACCGGGAACGGTGATGATATAGCTCAAATGATTGCCTCAAGACTTGAATGATTCAGATTATGAAACGATATATTATCCTGGCTTTGATAGCCGCAATTTCCGGTTCTGCCGCAAAAGCGCAGAATGGGAGCCTTCCTTCAAGGTCGATGACCATTGAGGGTGCATATAATCCTTCAGTCACCGAGGCCGGTAAGATAATGCCGTTGCCTGAAAAGACACGCACCGTGAGACAACCGGCTTCCGTAAATTATCTTACATCGCCTAATCCGGTAAAGGATCTGGAACGCTCGCCTATGGAGGTGTTCGGTATAGTGTCCGACGGAGTGGAACCCAAGCGTGTCAACGGCTTTTTCCGTTTAGGTTACGGCATGAGAAACCTGAAAGAAGGTTTGTTTGACCTGGGATGGGACATTACGGAGATAGACTACCTAAAGCTGTCGGGTTCAATGGACGGCTGGAACTCCAAACCCGATGGAGACTGGAAATCACAGATGTTCAACAGCAAGGTTGCCGCCGAGTACGAACACCGTTTCAATGACAGGGTGTCTATGGGTCTTAAGACTGATTTCGGGTTCTCACGTTTCAACTATATGCCCGGCAGATCCATGACTCCGGCAATTGAGGATGCAAGCAGCCTTCTCCAGAATACAAAGGAGGGCTCGCTTTCAGGATGTATCAGTTCTGTTTCCAGGATAGGTGTGGCATTCTACATTGCAGGTGGCGGCGAATGGCTTATAAGAGACGGCCTGGACCTTGACGGAACCGTGAGGTGCAACAAGGAAGGTATTATACGCCTGTCGGCAGGTTTTGACAAGCCGCTGGAGAAGGGTACGCTTGGTGTAGGATACAGGCAGAAAACCACAGTGTACAGATGGTGGGGCTTGTACGGCTGTGAATACAGCGGTTTTACCGCTTTTACCATAACCCCGTCATGGAAATATGAAAACGGCAGACTAAGAACCAACCTGGGACTGAATATGGATCTGCGCACAAATGCAGGTAAGACTATCCTGATGTCGCCTATGGTCACTTTTGACTATGACGTCAGTCCTAAGTTCGGTTTTCAGTTAGGTGCAACGGGAGGACTTGAGGAATATGACATGCGCAAGCTTGCCATCATATCGCCCTATTGGTCAGAGCAGGATCGTATAACCGATGGCTACAATGTGGTTAATGTCTATGGTGGCGTGTCTTTCCGTCAGGGTTCATGGCTATCAATGTCGGCTAAGGCCGGATACCGTTATACCATTGACGAGGTGTTCCAGACCAGGGCGGACAGCCTGATTGTGACATCAGTGCTCAAGCAGCAGGATGCCAGCGTGCTGTATGCGCGTTTTGATGCCGATATGCAGTTCTCTGACAGGGTACAGTTCAGAATGGATGTGACATATTCCAATTACCTGGGCAATTATCCAGGGCATAAGATGGACCTGAAGCCGGCGTTCGATGCCAATCTGTTCGGAAGGGTCAATATCTTCAGGGGATTTGACGCAATGCTTTCTTACCGCATGATGGCTTTCCACAGGGTGGGCGGCAAGTCCATGCCTACCGTGAACGACATTTCGCTCACGGCCGATTATGACATAACCGATTGGCTGTCGTTATATGCTACCGTGAAACATCTGGCAGGTGGTGACTTCTATTACTATGCGGGATACCGTGCTCTCAAGCCGGCGTTCATGCTGGGTGCCACCTTAAGATTTTAGACTACAGGATTCTTTTTTATTATTTTATAAATAATAAGGTGGACGGACAATATTTTTTATATCTGTCCACCTTTTCTATATCTATTTTTTGTTCTACTTTTGCCGCGCCTTTAGGGCATAAACTTAAATAGAATATCATGCAGAAGAATCTGGTAATAGTGGAGTCTCCGGCCAAGGCCAAGACGATAGAGAAGTTCCTGGGAGCGGATTACAAGGTAATGTCAAGTTACGGACACATCTGCGACCTCAAGAAGAAGGACCTGAGCATAAACATAGATACGTTTGAACCCATATATGAGATACCGACTGACAAGAAGAAGGTAGTGGCTGAACTCAAGGAGGCAGCCAAGAAGGCCGAGATGGTCTGGCTGGCATCCGATGAGGACCGCGAGGGAGAGGCCATAAGCTGGCATCTGTTCGAGACCTTAGGACTCAAGCCTGAGAAAACAAAGCGTATAGTATTCCATGAGATTACCAGGAATGCAATACTTCATGCCATAGAGACCCCGCGTGACATAGACACCAATCTGGTTTATGCCCAGCAGGCACGCCGCGTGCTGGACCGTATTGTGGGTTTCAAACTGTCACCGATACTCTGGCGTAAGGTCAAACCGGCACTTTCAGCCGGACGTGTGCAGTCAGTGGCAGTACGCCTGATTGTGGAGCGTGAGCGTGAGATAAAGGATTTTGTTCCCGAGGCCTCATACAGGGTAGTAGCCATTTTCAAGCTTGACATAGACGGCAGTTTACAGGAAGTCCGTGCTGATTACAGTGAACGCTTCAAGACTAAGAAAGAGGCATACGCATTCCTGGAGAAGTGCAAGGGTGTGGAGTTCAAGGTCAAGGACATTCAGACCAAACCTCTCAAGAAACTGCCGGCCGCTCCGTTCACCACATCCACCATGCAGCAGGAGGCTACCCGTAAGTTCGGATTCACGGTGATGCAGACCATGATGCTGGCACAACGTCTTTATGAGTCCGGTAAGATCACTTACATGCGTACAGACTCAGTGAACCTGTCAACCCTGTGCATAGATTCCTGCCGCAAGGTCATAAGCGAGTCTATGGGTGATGAATATGTAAAGAGCCGTCAATATACGCAGAAAGCCAAGGGTGCCCAGGAGGCGCACGAGGCCATACGTCCTACCTATATGGATAACCAGTCCATAGACGGTACCGCTCCCGAAAAACGTCTTTATGAGCTTATATGGAAGCGCACCATAGCATCGCAGATGGCTGATGCCGAGATTGAAAAGACTACTGTTTCCATTACATCGCCCAAGATTGACGGCGAGTTTACGGTATCGGGCGAGATTGTGAAGTTTGACGGTTTCCTGCGCGTATATCGTGAGAGCCGCGATGATGATGCCGCCGAATTACAGGAGTCTCAGGGCCTGCCGGAGTTCAGGAAAGGCCAGAAGCTGGAGTTCAGCCAGATTTCGGCATACGAAAGGTTCACGCAGCATCCGCAGCGTTTCAATGAGGCTGCCCTGGTGCACAAGATGGAGGAACTGGGCATAGGCCGTCCTTCAACTTACGCTCCTACAATAGGTACCATCCAGCAGCGTGAGTATGTGCTGCGTGAGGATATAGAGGGAACCAAGCGCGAGTGCGACATGCTGCGCTTAGAGAACGGCAACATTAAGGAACAGACCATAACCGAGGTTTATGGAACAGAGAAGTCAAAGCTTGTTCCTACCGATATAGGCATGGTTGTGAACGACTTCCTTATTGAGTATTTCCCTGACATAATGAACTACAACTTCACTGCTCAGGTGGAGAAGGAGTTCGATGATATAGCCGATGGCGACAAGCAGTGGAAGAGCGTAATAAGCGACTTCTATGATAAGTTCAGCCCGGCTGTAAACAGCGCCATGACGCTCAAGAACGAGCATAAGGTGGGCGAGCGCATGCTGGGAACCGATCCCATATCGGGCAAGCCTGTATCGGTAAAGATAGGCCGTTACGGTCCTATTGTGCAGATAGGCAGCGCCGAGGATGATGACAAGCCCCGTTTCGCGCAGATGAAGAAGGGTCAGACCATTGAGAACATCACCCTTGACGAGGCTCTTGAACTGTTCCGCCTGCCGCGTAATCTTGGAGAGTTCGAGGGTACGGAGGTTAGTGTGGGCACAGGCCGTTTCGGTCCCTACATACGTCATGACAAGTTCTACGTGTCATTGACCGGTGTGGCCGATCCTCTTACCATAACGTTTGAGGAGGCTGTCAGGCTCATCCAGAACAAACGTGAGTCTGAGTCCAGGAAGGTACTCAAGACATTCCCTTCAAACCCGGATATGGAGATCATGAATGGTCGTTACGGCGCGTACATAGCATATCAGGGTAGCAACTACAAGATTCCCAAGAATATGGAACCCACTACCCTGACCGAGGAGGAGTGCCAGGATATTATAAAGCGTCAGATAGAGAAAACCGGTCTGGCTCCCAAGCGCCGCGTCTTCAAGACCAGAAAGTAAATGGTAAGGGTATTCCTGATGGGCTTCATGGGAGCCGGCAAGACCACTTTGGGCAAGGCGCTGGCCAGACATCTTGGAGTCTCTTTCATTGACCTGGACCAATACATAGAGGCACGCTTCATGAAGAGCGTGAGTCAGATATTCGCTCTCAAGGGTGAACAGGGGTTCCGTGAGATAGAGAGCCGCATGCTGCGTGAGGTGGGTGAGTTTGATGACGTGATAGTGTCTTGCGGCGGTTCTACTCCCCTTATAGGCGACAACATGGATTTCATGCTCCAACATGGAAAGACCGTATATCTTAAATGCGATAACGATACCCTGTTGCGCCGACTTAAGGTGGCCAGGGCGCAGCGCCCGCTGATTGCCTCCAAGACCGATGAAGAGCTGGCTTCATTCATAGAGAGTGAGACAAAACGCAGGGAACCCGGTTATCTGAGAGCTGAATACATCTGTCCGGGTGACCGTCTGGAGTCACGTGACCAGATATCGGAAACAATAGAATACTTAGAGAAACTTCTGGATTTGAAAAACTGATTGACCAAATATGAAACAGTCACTTGTCATAGTTAAGGTGGGCGGCAAGATTGTAGAGCAGCCCGAGACTCTGGATCGTCTGCTCAAGGACTTCAAGGGCATACCCGGTAATAAGCTTCTGGTACATGGAGGAGGCCGTTCGGCAACAGCTATGGCTTCACGTCTGGGAATAGAGAGCAAGATGGTTGACGGCCGTCGCATTACCGATGCCGAAATGCTTGACGTGGTGACTATGGTCTATGGAGGCCTGGTAAACAAGAACATTGTGGCCAGACTGCAGGCCGAGGGCATAAACGCCATTGGCCTGACCGGCACGGACTGCAACGTGATGTGTTCCGACAAACGTCCGGTAAAGGATATTGACTACGGTTTTGTGGGTGATGTCAAGAGTGTGAATGCTGTATTCCTGTCCAGCCTGATAGAACAGGGTATTGTTCCCGTTCTGGCTCCGCTTACCCATGACGGAAAGGGTCAGTTGCTCAATACCAATGCCGATACCATAGCCGGTGAGACAGCCAAGGCACTGGCATCGATGTTCAAGGTCACCCTTATTTTCTGCTTTGAGAAACCTGGTGTGCTGCTGCATGAGGATGATGACAACAGCGTCATACCCTATATCTCATACTACGACTTTCCGCGTCTGGTTCAGGACGGAACCATAAGCGGCGGCATGATTCCCAAGATACAGAATGCGTTCAATGCCTTGCAGGCCGGTGTATCTTCTGTGCTGATTACCCAGGCAGAGGCACTTGACAAGCTTACGGGCACTACAATAGCCCTGTAAAAGAATCTCAGATCTGGTAATTGTCACCGCTGTCGGTGGCTTCAGGATTTGTCTGCTCCTCTATAGGTGCTGCAGGTTCTTCCTGTGTCATGTCCTGTGCTATGGCTTCAGCTTCCTCCTTGTTTTTCTTTGAGTAGTATACTGCTATCCAGATAGCAGCTGCCGTTGACACTACCAGGAACACTATCAGCAGTATCACACCTAATGTATCATTCAGGGTTATCTCCTTTTCAGATCCTATTCTCATGGTTATGAATGATATGGTGTTGTTGAGAATATGGATGCAGATAGGCACCAGCAGGCTTCCGGTCTTGCAGTAGAGCCATCCCAATATGATTCCGGCCGGCATGGCAAACACCACCTGTATGGGATTGATGTGAATGACAGCGAACACTGCAGCAGATATTATGATACCCCACCACATGCTTTTGGTCAGTTTCTCCATCTCCTTCAGTATGACGCGGCGCATCATCATCTCCTCCATTATGGGGCCTATTATGCAGATTCCCAGGAAACCCCATATGCTCTTTGACATCTCCTCAAACTGTTGTTCCAGCATGTTGGGTATTTCAACAGTCGTGGAGAGCAGGTCAACGGCCATCATGCCGCAAATGGCGAATACAATGGAAAAGAGGAACACGTTAAACGGAACCCCCTTGAACAATTCCTTGAAACCGCAATACCTCATAATTAGAAGCAGTACAATTACCAGGAAATCCGATACCAGAAGTGATGGGGCCAGAATGGAGTTTATGTCCATTTTCATGATCATTGCAGCAATCATGAAGATCAGCGTAACGGTAATCTGTGCTCCAATCCATATTCCGATTGTTGTAAGTGTCTTTTTCATATTATCGCGTTTTGATTGTTTGCTTTACCTGGTTGCGGTCTGCCTTAAGCTGGGCTGCCAGTTCCTGAGGTGAACCGAAACGTTTCTCCGGACGCAGGAAATCCACGAACTCCAGAATCAGTTCATGGAAATATATGTCGCGGTCAAATCCCAGCAGGTGGGCTTCGATGGTACGGGCCTTACCCTGGAATGTGGGTCGGAATCCGATGTTTACCATTGCGGACCATGTCTCTCCGTCTACTGTGGCAAGGGCCGAATAGACCCCGTCGGCCGGAATCTGCATGAACTCGCAGTAAGGGCCCAGGTTGGCGGTTGGGAATCCCATCTTGCGGCCGTTCTGAAGTCCGTGTATGACTGTACCGCTTATGGTGTACCGGTAACCCAGCATGGCATTGGCGGCCTTGACGTTCCCGGCCACCAGCTCACGGCGTATGCGGGAACTGCTTACGGGAGAGCCTTCATACAGGTAGGCATCGGCAGGAATCACATCCATTCCTATCTTGAGGCCTATGCGCCGGTAATCATCTATGGTCAGGCTGGTATCATGTCCGAAATGGTGGTCATGCCCTACAAGAAGAGTGCTTACGCCCAGCTTCTTTTGCAGAAAGTCTGTCATGAAACTCTCTGCATCCATTGCGGCCAGCGCCGTGGTGAAATGCAGCGGAAAGCAGTAGTCAACACCGGTCTGTTCAAGCATGTGCATCTTGTCCTGCGGTGTGGAGAGCAGGCGTGGCCGGTAATCGGACTGCAGGATCTGGCGCGGATGTTCAGGGAAAGTAATGGCCATGCTTTTGAGACCGCGTTCATTGGCTGCAGCCTTTAGCTCCTCAAGCAGATGCACGTGCCCCAGATGGACTCCGTCAAAGAATCCTATGGTTGCTGCGTATCTGTTATTGTCAGGAACGGGTATGGTCATTTTTGACTGACAGTTTGTTTTAGAATGCAAAATTAGTGAAGATACGCGGGGTAAAGGAATTTTTTGCCTTAAAACTTTGCAAATTCAGGTTATTGGCGTACTTTTGCACCCGAATGATGATGTCGGCTATGGCCGATGATTCCTTCAACGGGCTTTTAGCTCAGTTGGTTAGAGCAACAGACTCATAATCTGGAGGTCCTAGGTTCAAGCCCTAGATGGCCCACAACCGTTCAAGAGATTGGACGGTTTTTTTTTAGGTTTTTTGAGTTTGAAAAAAATAATCTATCTTCGCTGTGCTTAATTACTGACTGTTTATGAAGAATACTATCCGATTGTTCCTGGCATCGTCGGTGATGCTGGCTTTTGTCCAGAATGCTTACTCACAGTTCTCGCAGAGAGGCAGTACTGCAAATCTTTATGTCCAGAGAGAGGACCAGCCTGACGGCGGCATATTCCTGCCTGCTCCGCCTGACACCAGCAGTGTGGCGTATATTGACGATTTCGTGCAGTGGCAGTGGGGCAAGACCGTCCGTCCTACTGAGCGCGGAGAGCGTGCCAGCGATGAATCAGCCTCGAGCACATCGGAGATGACACGGATATATTCCGAGGCGCTGGGTTTCAAAATCAGCCGCAGCGAGACTCCTGCCATTTATAACCTTTTGTCACGCAGCTATCACACTGCTGAACAGGCCTCAAAGAATCCCAAGGAGAAATACATGCGCATACGCCCGGTAATCCAGTATAATGAGCGTCCCACAGGCAAGTCTGACCGTTTGGAGAGTCTCAGGACCAGTGGTTCATATCCGTCAGGGCATACCACCAGAGGTATGGCTACGGCCTTGGTACTGGCAGAGATGGTTCCCGAATATCAGGATACCATACTAAGACGCGGATTTGAGTATGGCGAGAGCCGCATCATTGTTTCCGCCCATTACCAGAGCGATGTGAACGCCGGTTACATGTGCGCTGCAGCATGTGTGGCAGCAATGCATTCGGTGCCTGATTTCATGACCGATATGGAGGCTGCCCGTGCCGAGTATTATGAGAAATCGGGCCGCAAGCCCAGCACTGTCATAGGTTACCCTGACGGCCGTCGCATCCTGTCCCAGCCGGTTGATACCGCCAGCTACCGTTATTATGGTGACATGGCTCAGTATCTGGCTGCCAAGGGCAGTCGTTCCGGCAAGCGTGGTGACCAGGCCAAGGCCGATGCCGACTGCAGCCTTGATGCCGTACTTGCGGCATTCTCGGAGCCGTTAGGCATTAAGATGGACTCCAAGTCCACACCTGCTCTGGCAGCTCTGCTTTATGATACCCGTAATGCCCTGCAGAGAAATGCGCTGGACCTGGCTGATGCCGCCAAATTCCGCAAGCGTCCGTATGTGCAGGTGGGAGACACCCCGTTTGCAGGAGCTGTCGATGCAACGACATCATCATATCCGTCGGCGGAATCGGAAATAGGCTGGGGTATGGCACTGATACTTACCGAGATTGCTCCCACACATGCCAATGACATCCTTACATTGGGATACAGGATGGGAGAAAGCGGCATGATAACAGGTCAGCACTGGGCCACTGATATTGTGGCTGCCCGTATAATGGCTGCCGGCATGGTGGCACGCCTGCATACCGATGCCGCGTTCAACAAACTGCTCCGGGATGCCAAGAAGGAGTATGGCTCCTTGACCGGTCGTTCCGAATAATCTGAAAACGGTTGATAAAAAACGCCGCAGTGATTGGGAAGACTGCGGCATAATTATTATCTTCGCTGAATTGAAAAAATGCAGTGCAGATAATGGCTGATGAGAATATATCCGTTGTGCCGGTTTTGACTTCCCGTGATCTGAGGCGGTTTGCACGGTTCAATGTTCAGCTATACAGGAATCACCCTTATGCCGTGCCGGATCTGATAAAAGATACGGTCCGTTATTTCCTGCCTTCAAGGAATGCTGCCTTTGAGTTCTGTGAAGCCCAAGCATTCATTGCTTTAAAGGAAGGAAAGGTTGTGGGCCGTGTGGCTGCAATCATCAACCATAAGGCCAATGAGGTCTGGAATGTCAGGACCGTAAGGTTCGGGTGGATAGATTTCATTGACGACATAAGGGTTTCGGAGGCTTTGTTGGATGCTGTGTCCGCCTGGGGAAAAGAGCGCGGCATGGACCGTCTGGAGGGTCCTTTCGGGTTCACTGATTTTGACCCGGAGGGTATGCTGACCGATGGCTTTGAGCGTATAGGGACTATGGCTACCATTTACAACTATCCCTATTATCCGCAGCACATGGAGAGGCTTGGACTGGAAAAGTCTGCCGGATGGGTGGAATGGATGGTGCGTTTCAGCAGCGTTGTGCCGCCCAAGATCAACCGTTTGTGCGACATTGTACTGGATCGCTATAACCTGCATGTGGCCCAGCTTGTGCAGAGCAAGCAACATGAAGCGCGGATTTATGCAATAAAGCTTTTTGAACTGGTCAATGAGGCGTTTGCTCCCCTTTACGGATATTCGGCTTTTTCCGACAGGCAGATAAGGAATTTTGTGGATCGCTATCTCTTCTTGCTGGACAAAAGGCTTGCTGCGATAGTGCTGGACAGCAATGATAACGTGGTGGCGGCATCTTTGACAATGACTTCATTGGCCCGGGCGTTCCAGAAGGCGCAGGGCCGCCTGTTTCCTTTAGGCTGGTGGCATATTCTCAAGGCCTTGAAATGGAAACGGTCAAATGTGGTGGAGTCCCTTTTCATTGCAGTCAAGCCTGAGTATCAGAACAAGGGGCTGACGGCTGTCCTGTTAAGGGAACTGGGAGTCAACGCATCGGGGGCAGGATATACAATGGCCGAGAGCAATCCTGAACTTGAGGACAACAGGCGCATACAGAACCATTGGGAGTATTATGAGGGCTCTGAGATAATAAAGCGCAGGGCTGTGTTTTACAAGACTATATGCTAACTTTGGCCTTTAAAGGAAAGATACTATAACGATATATGGCAGAAACTGAGGAACTATTCAACTCCGGCGCACCGCAGGTGCAGTATGACGAGGACAACATCCGTCACATGGACGACATGGAGCATATCCGTACGCGTCCGGGTATGTACATAGGAAAACTGGGTGACGGCTCTGCTGCCGATGACGGAATCTATGTGCTGCTCAAGGAGATAATAGACAACAGTGTGGATGAGTTCCGTATGAACACCGGAAAGCGCATAGACATTGAATTGACGGATACCGGGCGTGTGACCGTGCGTGACTATGGCCGCGGCATTCCCCAGGGTAAGCTCGTTGAGGCTGTGAGCATGCTTAATACCGGCGGTAAGTTTGACAGCAAGGCGTTCAAGAAAAGCGTTGGCCTGAACGGCGTTGGTCTTAAGGCGGTCAATGCTTTGAGCCATCATTTCGAGGTGAGCAGCTGGCGTGACGGTCAGGTGCGCACACTTCAGTTTGAGCGCGGTAAGCTGCTGTCCGACAAGACTGTCGCCAGTGCCGATGAGCATGGTACGCAGGTGGTTTTCGAGCCGGACAATGACCTGTTTGTGGGTTACCAGTTCCGTCCCGCCATTATAGAGACCATGCTCAGGAACTACACTTACCTGAACACAGGTCTTGCCATAATGTACAATGGTCAGCGCTTCCTGTCGCGCGGCGGTCTGGAGGATCTGCTCACTGAGCGTATGAGCGCCCAGAGTCTCTATCCCATAATCCACCTGCAGGGAACGGACATAGAGATTGCGTTCACCCATACCAACCAGTACGGTGAGGAGTATTACTCATTCGTGAACGGTCAATATACATCGCAGGGTGGAACGCATCAGAGCGCATTCAAGGAGCATATTGCCCGTACGATAAAGGAGTTCTACGGAAAGCAGTTCGAGTCTGGCGACGTGCGTAACGGCATTGTCGCGGCTATTGCGGTCAATGTGGAGGAACCGGTGTTTGAGAGCCAGACCAAGATCAAACTGGGCTCCACCACCATGAGCCCCAACGGTGGCGTGTCACTGAACAAGTTTGTGGGCGATTTCATCAAGAAGGAGGTCGATGACCTGCTGCACAAGGAGCCGGAGGTGGCCGATGTCCTGCTCAAGAAGATTCTGGAATCGGAGAAGGAGCGCAAGGAGATAGCCGGCATAACCAAGCAGGCCCGTGAGCGTGCCAAGAAGGCCAATCTGCATAACCGAAAGCTGGCGGACTGCCGCATCCATCTGAACGATGCCCGCGGTGACCGTCAGGAGGACAGCTGCATATTCATTACCGAGGGTGACAGCGCCAGTGGTTCCATAACCAAGAGCCGTGACGTGAATACCCAGGCGGTATTCAGCTTGCGCGGTAAACCGCTCAACTGCTACGGACTGACCAAGAAAGTGGTCTATGAGAATGAGGAGTTCAATCTGCTTCAGGCTGCATTGAATATTGAGGAGGGCCTGGATGATCTGCGTTACAACAAGATAATAGTGGCCACCGATGCCGATGTTGACGGTATGCACATACGTCTGCTCATGATAACATTCTTCCTGCAGTTCTTCCCGGAACTTGTAAGGAAAGGCCATGTCTATATTCTCCAGACCCCGTTGTTCAGGGTCCGCAACAAACGCAAGAAAAAGAGAGGTCCTGCCGGTCATGTGGATGGCGTGGTTACTGAGAAAGGAGAGTTTGAGACCATATACTGCTACAGCGATGAAGAGCGTCGTCAGGCCATCGAGAAGCTTTCACCTAATCCTGAGATAACCCGATTCAAAGGTCTGGGTGAGATTTCTCCCGACGAGTTCAAGAACTTTATAGGTCCTGATATGCGTCTGGAGATGGTTACCCTCCAAAAGACTGATGCCGTTGATGACCTGCTCTCATTCTATATGGGCAAGAACACAATGGAGCGTCAGAACTTCATCATAGACAATCTGGTGGTGGAGGAGGACCGTGTTGAAGAGGATGAAGGTGAGAAATTCTAAACTTAAAGGATTATGAAACTGTTTTTCCCGGGATCGTTCGATCCGTTTACCATAGGACATGCCGACCTTGTGGAGCGTGCGCTGAACCTTGGCTGTGAGGTGGTGATAGCCGTAGGCATCAATGAGGAAAAGAAACCTCTGTTCAGCACGGAGCAGCGTATGGAGGCAATCCGCAGCTTCTATAAAGGTTATTCCCGTGTCAGCGTCATAGAGTACAGGGGGCTTACCGTGGATGCCGTGCGTGACAGCGGCTGCGATGCCATATTGCGTGGAATCCGTTCTGTAACCGACTATGACATGGAACGCAATCTGGCTGACATAAACCGCTCAATAGAGGGAGTTGAGACCGTTCTGCTGGTGTCAAGTCCCGCTGTCCAGCATGTGAGCAGCAGTCTGGTACGTGAGCTGCTCTCTTTTGGGCGCGATGCCGGGAATCTGATGATAGATACATTCAAACAATACATTAGATAATTATGAGAAAGATAAATATCCTGCTTGCGGCACTTATGCTGCCTATGATTATGATGGCTCAGCCGGGACGTGGTATTGTGCAGCCACAGCGTCAGGTACAGCCACAGATACAGCGTCAACCTCAACCTCAGCCTCAGCCCCAGGCTACGGCCATTGATGCGGAACTCCAGAAACTCCTGGTGGCTGAAGGTGCCATATCGGCTCTTTATGTTGAGGATGTAGATGAAAAGAAGATAGTGGAGCAGGCCATAAAGGGAATGCTTGAGGAACTGGACCCGCACTCCACCTATCTCACAGCTGAGGAGAATGACAAATCGAACGAGACTCTTATGGGCTCTTTCGAGGGCATAGGCGTGCAGTTCAACATGGTGGATGATACGCTGTTCATTGTACAGCCTATACCTGACGGCCCGTCGGAAAGAGTGGGCATCATGGCAGGTGACCGCATTGTGACCGTTAACGACACTGCAATAGCAGGCGTTAAGATGTCACAGGAGTCTATAATGAAGCGTCTGCGCGGCCCTAAGGGAACAAAGGTTGATCTGGGCATTAACCGTCGCGGAGTGAATGAACTGCTTCATTTCATTGTTACCCGTGACAAGATTCCGGTCAATACCGTCGATGCCGCATATATGATCCGTCCCGGTGTGGGTTACATCAAGATTTCAAGTTTTGGAGCCACTACGGTCGATGAGTTTGAAACCAAACTTGCTGAACTGAACGGCAAGGGAGCACAATCGCTCATACTTGACCTTCAGGGTAACGGTGGAGGTCTGCTCATGTCGGCAGTGGGTATGGCCAACGAGTTCCTGGGCCGTGACCAGATGGTGGTCTATACCGAGGGCCGCCGTTCGCCCAAGAGCGGTTATGTGGCCGATGGACGCGGTCATTTCCGTAACGGCAAGCTGGTGGTGCTCATAGACGAGTACTCGGCATCGGCCAGCGAGATTGTATCGGGAGCCGTTCAGGACTGGGACCGCGCCACGATAGTGGGCCGCCGTTCGTTCGGCAAGGGTCTGGTGCAACGTCCCATAGAGTTCCATGACGGCTCGCTCATACGCCTTACTGTAGCCAAATACTATACTCCTGTGGGTAGATGCATTCAGAAACCTTACGGCAAGGATGTTGACTACGGCGACGACATTCTGGAACGCCTGCATCACGGAGAGCTGACCAACAGGGACAGCATACATTTTCCTGATTCGCTCAAGTACAGCACCATGATAGAGCATCGTACCGTCTATGGCGGCGGCGGAATAATGCCCGACATTTTTGTGCCTCTTGATACCACCCGCACCAATCAGTATTACCGAAACGTGACTGCCAAGAACGTGGTGCTGAACACTTCCATGCAATATACGGAACGCAATCGTCGTATGCTTGAGCGCCGATACAAGACGTTCCTGGATTTCAACACAGGATTTGAGGTAGGTAATGACGTGATGAAGTTATTCCTTGACAAGGCCAAAGATGCCAAGGTTGAGTATGATGAGGCGCAGTATCAGGATTGCCTGACCATATTCAGGACCCAGCTCAAGGCCACTATTGCCCGGCTTATCTGGGGTATGGATGCCTATTATCAGGTCATCCAGGAACTGGACGAGACCATACAGCGGGCTGTAAAGTTCATGGAAACCGGCCAATGAAAGCCGTTTCTTGCATAAAATGCGTTCATCACACCGCAAAAAAAGTTTTTTTATGTAAGTTTGTGGACTCAAAGGATTTGACTTACTAATAATTATTAATCAATAAACTCATTTTTATGGCTAACGAAGTAAAAAACGGTTATTACAAGTTGACTTGGGGGCAGAGAATCGGTTTCGGTTCCGGTGACCTGGCCCAGAACCTTATTTTCCAGACGGTGGCATGTTTCCTGATGCTTTACCTGTGCACAGTTCTCAAAATCAATCCCGGATTTGTAAGCGGACTTATCCTTGCAGTAAGACTTCTGGACTGTTTCTGGAGTCCTGTGGTAGGTAAGTACATCGATAACCACAATCCCAAGCTTGGCAAGTATCGTACATACCTTCTTTACGGCGGTATTCCTCTTACCGTAGCCGCTTGCTTCCTGATGCTTCCCACCGTGGCTACATGGAGCATGGGCATGAAGATATTCTATGCTACAGTAAGCTACACATTGCTCAGCATGATTTACTCGGTTGTGAATATACCTTACGGCTCAATCATGGCCTCTATGACACGTGACAACGATGAGGTTCTTATCCTTACCTCAACCCGTATGGTATGCGCCAATATTGGCCAGATCATCGTTCAGGCCGGTTTCCCAATCGGTCTGGCTATGTGCGTAGGTATCGCCGTTGACTGGAACCAGGCTGTCTTCATGGCTATCGGTACAATCCCGGCATTCATCATCCTGCCTTCACTGCCCATCCTTAAGAAATTGTTCGGCAAGAAGGGACTTTACTACCTGCTTCTGTGCGTTGGTCTTGTGGGATTCATCACACTGTTTATTATCGGTAAGTTCTTTGATGTTCAAAAGTGCAATGCAATTGTTCAGGGCGCCAAGGTTCTTACAGGTGTAGGTCTGCTGGTTGGTTCACTCATGTGGGCTCTGGTACCTGAGGTTATTACCGATGCCGAGTACCGTACCGGTAACCGTCCTGCCGCAACCGTAAACGCTCTGGCTGGTGTGGCTTTCAAGGCCGGTTTCTCACTTGCCGGTTTCATCACTCCCTGGGTTATGGGTCTTATCGGATTCAACCTGGCCAGTGAGGAGTCAGCTCTGCCTACAGATCCCAAGGCTTGGTTCACCGTAACCTGCATCTTTGCAGTAGTAGGTTTTGTTCTGCTCACCCTCTGCTTCATGGGCAGTAAGGAGAACATCACCACCACTCCCGAGAAGCCTGTATCATTCAAGGAGATGTGGGAGGAGTTCAAGGCTAACAAGTGCCTGCAGTTGGTTCTTAGCATCTTTATCGTAGTGTTCCTGGCATCATTCATCAGCGCTCCGGTAAACGCTTATTACACTCACCTGAGTGATTATAATCCAACCGTTCAGAATGCAATCCTGTGGTTCACCACCATTATTCCCGCCATTCTTCTGGTTGTAGTAGGATATCTGGTATTCAAGTATCCTCTTACCGACCAGCGTCTTGACGAGATGAATAAGGAGATTGAGGCAAGACATCACGCTGCCGCCCAGAAGTAATCCAATATCATACAAATTTAAGAGCCGGTCCTGTTTTTGGGACCGGCTCTTTTTGTCCTTAAGTGAGCGGAAAGAAAAGAGGGTGGTTTGACAATGCGTCGTTTTTTGTTCCGTTCGTTTAGGAACTTTAGCGACGCATTGTTAAACAACCCCTTTGCGTCCTAGAAACCGAAGTCAAAGTCTTCGGTCTGGATGTTTGTGTCCTGTTCGGGAGCTTTGGCTTCCAGATGGATGGGGTTGCCTTCTATGTGGACGGCCTTGACGGGGCAGATGAACTCGCAGCCGCCGCAGCCTACACAGAGATCGGGGGTGGTTTCGGGAATTGTGAGGCCGCCCTCAAACGGCACCATGTGGATGGCTTGTACGGGGCAGTGCTCGGCACATGCTCCGCAGCTGGTGCGGTTCACGTTTACAACGCAGATATCCTTGTTGAATACCACGCGACCGGGTTGTGTCTTGTGCTTCTCCTCAACAGTAAGAGGCCTGATGGCTCCGGCCGGGCATACCTGGCTGCACAGGTTGCAGTCGTAGTTGCAGTAGCCCTGGTCAAATTTCATTACCGGCTGCATAATGCCTCCCAAACCATATTCCATTCCGGCAGGCTTGAGCACATGGCTGGGGCACTTGCTTACGCACAGATGGCATGATGTGCAGTGCTGCAGCAGGTTCTTGTGGCTGACTGAGCCGGGAGGAGACATAGGTACGCGGGTATCCTTTCTGCCTGTAACCTTGGCCTCTACAGCTGCGGGAGCAAGAGCTGCCAGTGCCAGTGCTGATTTGAGGAACTGACGCTTGGATTCATCAACATTGTCTGCAGTCGGGGCCTTTTTGCTGTTTTTTACAGGACCGTAGTATATGGCTTTTTGCCTGCATGCGTCTATGCAGTCAAAACAATCCACGCAGCGTGAGTAGTCTATCTGCTGGTTCTTGGAGTCTATGCAGTATGCCTTACACTTGCGCTGACAGGCCAGGCAATGATTGCACTTGTCCTTGTCTATGCGTATGCGCAGGATAGAGAACCTTGAAAAAAAGCCCAACAATGTGCCGACAGGGCAGATGGTGTTGCACCATGTGCGACCGTAGTGATATGAAATGTGCCCTATGATTCCCAGTGTGAGCAGCGCCACTACGAATGCACTGATGGACCTGAGCGATATCAGGACCTTGAAGAAACGGTAACTGCCGGTCTTTTCGGATATGGCGGCCAGCAGGTTGTTGCCAAACAGATAGACTGGCTTGAACAGTTCATCGGCCATGCGCCCGTATGCGCTGTACGGTTCAAGCAGACCCACCAGGAATGTGAATCCGCAGATCCAAGCAATTACCAGTGCGGCCAGCACTCCCCAGCGCAGCCAGGGCTGTTCGGGCTTGTAGCCATATTTCTTTTTCTTGTCAGATTTTCTTGACAGCCAGTTAAAGAAGTCCTGGAATATGCCTAAAGGGCAGATTACTGAACAATACAGACGGCCCAGCAGCAGTGTGGCTGCGATGAGGCACACCAGCGTCACTATGCTGAGTGACAGCAGAGCGGGGCCGAACTGAATCTTCTGTAACAGAGGGTTGTCAATGATTCCAGCAATGTCGATGAACCCGAATGTAAGTATGGCGATGACAGCAATGGCCACCGCCGTTCTTATTTTCCTAAGCATAATGTCAGAGTTTGACTCTCTTTACGTTGATTGATTCCAGGTCCATTGTGCCCAGTCCCAGCTTCTGTCCGTCGGGTATGTGCTCGATGTCATCAAAGCGGATGCTCTTGTTAACCTGCGTGAAGAACTTGCCGGCTGCGGTATCCACGGCCACGATGTCGGGTGATGCAAAGAGGGCCTTGGTAAGCACCACGTCACTGGCACTGCGCCCCTGCGGGCCGTTGGTGGCAACTGTGCGGTAAGCGTCAACTATATGCAGAACTGCAGGCTTGTAGGTGCAGATGTCGGCAATGCACTGGTGCAGACCGCGTGAATGGAATGCGCGACGGTCCCATACTATGCCCATGTGATTCTTCATGGCGCAGGTCATCAGGGCGCCGCCGTGGTTCTTAAGTACCGGTACGTTAATCCATTTGTCACACTCTATGATTGCCTTGTGAACCTGTGCGTTCTTGAGAGTCTTGGCTTTGGGAATGTCAACCTGCTGGTATGATGACTGTTCATGTGCATGAACCATAGTGGCTCCGGCTTTCTTTACGGCTGCCTCTATGCCGCTGTGGTCATAGCAGCGGGTCCAGTTGTCGCAGGTGTGGTCAAATACCTTGATTTCGGCGGCTCCGGCATCCTGGCACATCTTGATGAGAGCAACAATCAGGTCAGGATTTGTATTGCCTGCAAGCTCCGGGGTGCGGTCCCAGCCTATATTGGGCTTGATGACTATCTTGTCGCCTTTCTTGATGAAACGTCCTATTCCGCCCAGTTCTTTCATGGCGGCTTCCAGCATGGCTGCAGGTTCTCCGTTCATGATTGCGGCAAGGTCTGCGTTATCTGATGCGGGGGCGGCAGAGTTGCCCGACGGAACGGTCGATGCCATAACGTCCATCATGCCACTGCTTTTTACGCTAACTATCGCTCCGGCTGCGGCCAGAGTCTTGAGAAAGTCTCTTCTATTCATAATGGTCAGTAAGTGTTTGTTCTTATAATTCTTTAGCGGTCGCTAAGATATGAAAAAAGTTCCTATGCAAGTATGGTATAAATAAAATTTAATATTCTGCATAATTGTTGATTACTTTATCTTCTTTTAATTGTGCCTCTGTTTGAAAATGGTTAAATTCGCGCAAATTTCCGACAATCACATAAAAAACATATCCTACAATGTCAGAGACAAAGAGAATTTCATCAGCCCTGATATCTGTCTTCCATAAGGACGGACTGGACGAAATCATCAGCAAGCTCCATGAGGAGGGTGTAAAACTTATATCTACCGGCGGGACCCAGCGTTTCATCGAGTCGCTTGGCTTGCCTTGCCAGCCTGTCGAGGAACTTACCGGCTATCCTTCAATCCTGGGCGGCCGTGTCAAGACACTCCACCCCAAGGTGTTCGGAGGCATACTGGCCCGTCGCGAAGAAGAGAATGACATGGCCCAGATGGCCAGCTACGATATTCCTGAGATAGATCTGGTTATTGTGGATCTCTATCCGTTTGAAGACACAGTAAAATCGGGTGCAGAGGAAGCTGACATTATAGAGAAGATTGACATAGGCGGCATTTCACTTATCCGTGCGGGAGCCAAGAATTTCAAGGATACCGTGATTGTAGCCAGCAAGGATCAGTACAAGCCTCTGCTTGACATACTCAATGAGCGTGGCGCGGAGACAACGCTTGAGGAGCGCCGCTGGTTTGCAAAGGAGGCGTTTGCCGTTTCATCATATTACGACAGCTGCATCTACAACTGGTTTGCAGGCAATGATGAGGAGGATCACTTCCGTCTTGCCCTGGACGGCCACAAGGCTATGCGCTACGGAGAGAATCCTCACCAGAACGGCGTGTTCCACGGAGACCTGGATGCCATGTTCGATCAGGTTCACGGCAAAGAAATTTCCTACAACAACCTGCTGGACATCAACGCTGCCATTGACCTTATCGACGAGTTCCAGGAGACTACGTTCGCCATACTCAAGCACAACAATGCATGCGGCGTGGCTTCACGTCCCACACTGCTTGAGGCATGGAAAGATGCATTGGCAGGCGACCCGGTATCTGCATTCGGCGGAGTGCTGGTGGCAAACGCTCCCATAGACAAGGCTACTGCTGAGGAGATCAACAAGATTTTCTTTGAGGTGATAATTGCTCCCGATTATGACTTTGACGCGCTGGAGATACTGGGACAGAAGAAGAACCGTATAATTCTTATCCGTAAGGAGCAGGAGCTTCCCGTAAAACTGGTGCGCTCTGCCCTGAACGGCGTGCTTGTACAGGACAAGGACACAAAGATTGAAACTCCCGATGAGCTCAAGCTTGTCACCTCCCGCAAGCCTTCCGATGATGAGATAGAGGATATGCTGTTTGCCAACAAGATAGTCAAGAACAGCAAGAGCAACTCGATAGTATTTGCACGCGGCAAGCAGCTGCTGGCAAGCGGAGTGGGCCAGACATCACGTGTGGATGCCCTTAAGCAGGCAGTAGAGAAGGCGCACGGGTTCGGGTTCACGCTGGACGGTGCAGCTATGGCAAGTGATGCATTCTTCCCCTTCCCGGATTGCGTGGAGCTTGCCGACAAGGCCGGAGTTAAAAACGTGATTCATCCGGGAGGTTCTGTACGTGACCAGGAGTCAATCGATTATTGCGAGCAGCATGACATGACTATGGTGATTACAGGCTTCCGTCATTTCAAACATTGATTCATAACGCATAACACATATAAAAGTGGGACTATTTTCATTGACACAGGAGCTTTCGATGGACCTTGGCACCGCCAACACCATCATAATGCACAATGACAAGATTGTGGTGAACGAGCCATCAATAGTTGCCCTTGACAACCGCACGGACAAGATGGTTGCGGTGGGTAACCAGGCTAAAATGATGTATGAGAAGACCAACAAGGATATCCGTGTTGTCCGTCCTCTGAGGAACGGCGTGATAGCCGACTTTGATGCCTGCGAGCAGATGATGCGCGGTCTGATAGGCATGGTGGATACCGGCCGTCGCCTTTTCTCGCCTTCACTCAAGATGGTGATAGGCGTCCCTTCGGGCAGTACCGAGGTTGAGCTGCGTGCCGTACGTGACAGTGCCGAGCATGCCGGCGGACGTGAGGTCTATATGCTGTTTGAGCCTATGGCAGCCGCTATAGGCATAGGAATAGATGTTCTGGCACCAGAGGGAACCATGATAGTTGACATAGGCGGCGGAACTACTGAGATAGCAGTAATATCACTGGGCGGTCTGGTCTCAAACAACTCGGTGAAGGTGGCTGGTGATGACTTTACTGCCGATATCCAGGAGTATATGGGCCGTCAGCATAACGTGAAGGTGTCGGAGCGTATGGCTGAGCGCATCAAGATCAACGTGGGTGCAGCATTGACCGAACTTGGTGAAGAAGCACCTGAGGATTTCATAGTGAATGGTCCCAATAAGATTACCGCTCTGCCTATGTCCATCCCCGTTTGCTATCAGGAGATAGCCCATTGTCTGGATCGCTCCATAGCAAAGATTGAGTCGGCAGTGCTGAACACCCTTGAGAATACTCCTCCTGAACTCTATGCTGACATCCTCAAGAACGGCATCTATCTGTCAGGCGGTGGTTCCATGCTCCGTGGCATAAGCAAGCGTCTGGCCGACAAGATAGGCATTGAGTTCCATGTGGCAAGCGAGCCGCTTCTCAGTGTGGCCAAGGGTACTGGTGTGGCTCTCAAGAATGTGGAGCGTTTCTCATTCCTGATGCGATAATACCGCAGGACCGCCGTGCGTTCCCTGCTTGACTTCATAGTAAGGCACAGCTATATTTTCCTGTTCATATTGTTGGAGACGCTGTCGCTGGTTCTGCTGTTCGGATTCAATGACAAGCAGAAGGAGGCGTTCATGACCTCATCCAACTCCATGTCAGGCAAGCTTTATGAGTGGCGTTCTGGTGTAGGGCAGTATTTCAGCCTGCGCAGGGAGAATGCCGCTCTGGTGCAGGAGAACGCCAGCCTGCGCAGCATGCTTTATGAGCTTACAGACAGCCAGACAGTAAATACGGCACGCTCTATGTCATCGGATGGCGTAATCGCTGCCCGCGTCATAGACAATTCTGTGCGCAAGGATGACAATTACATTACCATAGACAAAGGCAGCCGGGACGGAGTATCCAAGGGCATGGGGGTATACAGTCCCCAAGGTGTAGTCGGGGTAGTGATGGTGGCCGGCAAGCGATACTCTGTGGTTATGCCGGTGCTCAACGGCAGTACCAGCATCAGCTGCAAGGTCAAGGACAGTGACAGTTTCGGTTTCCTGGAATGGGCCGGGGGTGACCCGTATGTGGCCCAGCTCAAGGACATGCCTTATCACTCCGATGTTAAGCAGGGCGATACCATTGTCACAACGGGATTCTCATCGGTATTCCCGCAGGATATTCCCGTGGGTACTGTGACGGAGGTGGAACATTCCAGTAACGGATACACCCTTAACATTCAGGTCAATCTGGCTGTCGATATGGCGGACCTGGGTTGGGTATATGTCCATTCGCACACCCGTGATACGGAGATAGACGGATTGTATGAACAGATGTTGAGGTAGGGCTATGGATACGGTATCATTCGTGCGCAGGCTTCTCACGCTGATAGGGTTGGCGTTGCTTCAGGTACTGTTCCTGAACAGGATAGCTCTGTTCGGCTATGTGACCCCGCTGTTCTATATATGGATGATAGCCAGGTTTGACACCTCCATGAACCGCTCTGCCATACTTCTGTGGTCGTTTTTTCTGGGACTGATAATAGATATGTTTTCGGGCACTCCCGGTCTTAACGCCGCATCGGCTACTCTGCTGGCCATGTTCCAGCCAGGTATAGTAAAGCTGTTCGTGTCGCTGGACCGTCATGACGTTCTCGTGCCCGGCGCGGTTTCCATGGGTGGCCGTCAGTTTGCCGGATACCTTTTGCTCATTACTTTACTGCATCACACTGTATATTTCATTTTGCGCAGCATCCCTTTGGGTGACTGGACGGTCTTGGCGTTGAAGGTGGTGTTCAGTACTCTCCTTACATTCATTTTCATGCTCGTGGCGGAACACGTCTCGGCCAGTTCAGGGCTAAAACGTTCTTGACACCGTGAAGGGCCACAGGTTTGACAACAGGAAATTCGTCATCGGCATAATGGTTATTGCCGTAGTGCTGATATATGTGATACGCCTGTTTCAGATCCAGATACTCGATACCCGGTACCGTAATTCGGCCGACAACAACGCCCTTTATTACCGCACAATCTATCCCACGCGCGGAGTCATCTATGACCGCAAGGGCAGGATGATTGTGAGTAACCAGCCTTCATTTGACGTGACGGTGGTGATGCGCAACGTCAAGAATCTGGATACGCTGGCTTTCTGCAGGTCATTGGATATAACAAGGGAGTATTTTGAAAGCCGTATGGCCGATATCCGCAACCTGCGCAAGAACCCCGGTTACTCTCCCTATACGGAACAGGTGTTCATGGCTCAGCTGTCGGTCAGTGAGATTTCGGATTTGAGGGAGAACCTGTACCGGTTCCGTGGATTCGGCATAAACCAGCGTCAGCAGCGCAAATACAATTATGAGGCTGCAGCTCATCTGCTTGGTGACCTGGGCGAGGTCTCCCGGAGCGAGATAGAGGAGGACGGCTGGTACACCCAGGGTGACGTGATAGGCAAGCAGGGCGTGGAGAAATACTATGAATCCAAGTTGCGGGGTGAGAAAGGAACGGAGGTGCTGCTCAAGGATGCATACGGCCGCATACAGGGCAGTTACTATGACGGTGAGTTTGACAGGGAGGCTATTCCCGGACGTAACCTGACACTTGGAATAGACATAGAGCTACAGATGCTGGGTGAGAAGCTCATGCAGCACAAGATAGGCAGCATAGTGGCCATAGAGCCCAAGACGGGCCAGATACTGTGCATGGTTTCGGCTCCTACTTTCAACCCTTCGGAACTGTCGGGCAGACACAGGGGTGATAATTACCAGTCATTGGCCGCGCGGGCTGAAAAACCTCTCCTGAACAGGACCATCCAGGGTACATATCCGCCCGGTTCCACTTTCAAGACATCGCAGGCGCTCACATTCCTTCAGGAAGGGATAATCGATACCCGCACGCAGTATCCGTGCACAGGCGGATTCGTGTCTCGCGGACTCAGGGTAGGATGCCATGCGCATTCATCGCCCCTGTCGCTGAACTTTGCCATAGCCACATCGTGCAACGGCTATTTCTGCTGGGGCTATTACTATATGATAGGCGCATACAAGTACGGTACGCCCCAGAAGGCTCTTACGGTGTGGAAAGACTATATGGTGGATATGGGATTCGGATATACGTTAGGAGTGGATCTGCCTGGTGAGGCCCGCGGCATGATTCCCAACTCTGATTATTATGACCGTCACTATAACCGCTCATGGAACGGCCTGACCACAATAAGCAATGCCATAGGGCAGGGTGAAGTCACGCTCACTCCTTTGCAGATAGCCAATCTTGGAGCTACCATTGCCAATCGTGGCTATTACATCAAGCCGCATGTGGTAAGTTCCATTGACGGTGAGGAGCTTGATTCAGCCTATACCACTCCACATTATGTCAACGTTGACAGGCAGAACTATGAGATTGTGGTACAGGGTATGCGTCAGTCTGTCATTGACGGCACATGCCGATCGGCCAACAACCCGAACTATCTGGTGTGCGGCAAGACCGGGACAGCCCAGAACCGAGGAGCTGACCACTCTGTGTTCATGGGGTTCGCACCCATGGAAGATCCTCAGATAGCCATTGCGGTCTATGTTGAGAACGGCGGATTCGGTGCGGTTTACGGCGTGCCAATAGGTGCTCTGATGATGGAACAGTACATAACCGGCGGGTTGTCAGAGGCCAGTAAAGAGAAAGTTGAACTATACTCTAACCGTGTGATTGACTATGGAGAGGAGGAGCGTTGACATAATAGGCAAGCTTGACTGGCTGACCGTTCTGATAGTAGTGGTCATGATGGTTTGCGGCTGGCTCAGTATTTGCGGCGCCAGCGCTGATCTGGATAACCCGGACATTTTTTCATTCGCCACCCGTCCCGGAAAGCAACTGGTATGGATAGTGTGTGCGTTTGTATTGGGTGCAGTGATGCTGTTCATTACCCAGAACTTCTACAATTCATACGCCTACATAATCTATATTCTGTTGCTGTTGCTGCTTATTGTGACCATATTCGTAGCCAAGGATACCAAAGGTTCGCGTTCATGGCTCAACCTGGGCCCAGTCAGTCTGCAGCCGGCAGAGTTTGCCAAATTTGCCACGGCACTGGCTCTTGCCAAGTTTGTGGACAGGTTTGACTTCAACCCCTCAAACTTGGCAGACTTGCTCAAAGCCTGTGCGGTGTTTGTAATACCCATGCTGCTTATTATCTGCCAGAACGAGACCGGTTCGGCTCTGGTCTATGTGGCCTTCCTGCTGGTACTGTATAGGGAGGGAATGACCGGAAGCGTGCTTCTGGTAGGGTTCTGTGCCATACTGTTTTTCATTCTGGAGATAAAGTTCAGCCCTGTACGTTTTGGGGAGCAGCCTTTCCAGGTAGGAACCTGGCTTGTGCTCACAATCATCCAGCTGCTGGTGTCATGGAGAATATGGCTCATGTCCCGTGACCGGAACCTCTCTCTGACAGTGTTGGGCATAGGCGTGGGCGGAATGCTGATAGGTCTGGCCATATCGCTCTCAATAGTGCCGTTCAAGGTAACCTGGCTTCAGGCCGGTCTGATAGCGATAACAAGTGCATACATCATATTCCGTTCATTCAAGGATATGGCACGCAAATATATCCTTGTGGCGGTATTTGCCATAGGATCGGTAGGCTATCTGCTCTCAATAGATTATGCATTCAACAAAATCCTGCAACCCCATCAGCGTACCCGTATAAATGTAACGCTTGGGTTGGAGGACGATCCCAAAGGCACGGGTTATAACGTGAACCAGTCACTTATAGCCATCGGTTCCGGCGGGCTCACCGGCAAGGGTTTCATGAAAGGTACCCAGACAAAACTCAAATATGTACCCGAGCAGGATACCGACTTCATATTCTGCACGGTGGGTGAGGAGCAGGGATTCAAAGGTTCAGTATTTGTACTGCTGCTCTATCTTGGACTCTTACTTAGGTTGATTTTCCTCGCGGAACGGCAATCATCAGTATTCGGTAGGGTATACGGCTACTCAGTAGTATGCATACTGCTGTTCCACCTATTTATTAATATAGGAATGGTGCTTGGAATCACCCCCGTAATAGGAATCCCCCTTCCGTTCTTCAGCTACGGAGGCTCCTCCCTCTGGGGCTTCACCATCCTTCTTGCAGTCTTCCTGCGCATCGACTGCGAACGCACCACCAGTTACTGACGCAGAAGGAACCGTCCCTGCTGCGGACACTGAATTGTGTTTATTACAATAAACAAAATGGTCAATAATTTGTTTATTACGATAAACAGTTGTATTATTGCAGAAAATATTTGAATTATGGAAGTTTTGTTTGAGCGGCACGCAGAATATCTTACAGATGTACCCACCGGTTTTGAAAGGGAACTAATGCAAACTATAGACTGGGATTCCCGTCTTATTTTGATAAGAGGTCCTAAAGGTGTGGGTAAGTCCACTCTTATGCAGCAGTATATATTGGATCATTATGATGTTTCTGACCGTCATGCACTTTATTGTTCGGCCGATTCATCATATTTCAGTACTCATACTCTTGTTGATACCGCTGCAGCATTTGTAAGACAGGGAGGACGGCATCTGTTCATAGATGAGATACACAGATATGACGGATGGAGCAAGGAAATTAAGGATATATATGACCTGTATAAGGGGCTCAAGGTAGTTTTGAGTGGCTCATCACTGATTCAACTTAATGACGGACAGGCAGATTTGTCTCGTAGAGAGGATGTGTATGATATGCCAGGGCTTTCTTTCAGAGAGTATCTTTGGTTCAGAACGGGAAAGAAGGCAGAGCCCGTAAGACTAGACTATCTACTTGAGAATGCAGGGCAATTCTGCTCACAAATACGTTCACTCTATAGACCACTTGAGTTTTTCGCCGACTATCTCCGTATGGGGTACTATCCTTTTTCATTTGAGAAGAAGAAAACCTTTAAGACACTCATTGAGAATGTTACAAGTTACATTATTGATACTGAACTCACTAAATATCGCGGAGTTAGCCCTGAAAACACCCGAAAAATCAAAGCGCTTCTGCAGATAATTGCAGAGATGTTTCCTTATCAGGTGGATATATCCAAATTAGCCTCAAGTGTAAGTATAGATCGTGTGACAATTATCCGATATCTCAAATATTTGAATGAGGCCAAACTAATCAGGAATCTATTCACTGAGATGGATAAGATTACAGATCTGCAGAAACCGGATAAGATACTGCTTGACAATACTAACCTTATATATTCATATAGTATAAAAGAACCTGAAATAGGTACTGTACGGGAATGTTTCTTCTGCAACCAACTGGCTTCTGCCGGCTATATGGTTGAATATGGCGGCCTTAAAACCGGTGATTTCCGTATAAATAAAGATCTGGTTATAGAGGTTGGCGGTGCTGGGAAGGATTATTCACAAATAGATGAAAATGATATAAAAAAAGCTGCTCTTGCCATAGACAATGTTGACGTGGCAAGTCGCAAAAAAATCCCCCTTTGGGCTTTTGGCTTTCTATATTGATAATCTTGCTATAATGATATGAGGTGGTTATTAACTAAATCAACAATCTTGCTGTTCATGGCAATATGGCCTTTGGCGGGATGCAGTGATAGCAGACTGACTGAGGTGGAGCGTTTGTTGGAGACCGATGTCAAGGCGGCCGATTCAATACTCTCTTCCATGCCGATGCCCACCTCGCGCCGGGATCGTGCCTGGTACGCCGTGCTCAAGACTCAGGCGGATTACAAACAGTACAAGACAATAACTTCAGATAGTTTGATACTAACAGCCACGAGTTATTACGGCACTCACCGTAAGAACTACCGTTCCGCTATGGCTTGGTACTCCCAGGGGTGTGTGTATTCTGAACTAAACAATGACCTTGCAGCAATAGATGCGTACCTTAAAGCCAAAGATTTGTTTCCTGATACTTTAGTCCGTTATTATGCTCTTGCAGAACAAAATCTTGGCAAACATTACTTGGGAC